>Ga0302286_10000279_pt1 | contig 42902 bp, 27 predicted proteins | sample III_Fen_E2_3_FD_198765 | JGI IMG/M metagenome (GOLD analysis project Ga0302286, IMG submission 198765) | Peat permafrost microbial communities from Stordalen Mire near Abisko, Sweden - III_Fen_E2_3 | ecosystem: Environmental > Terrestrial > Soil > Wetlands > Permafrost | place: Sweden: Abisko...
ACATAAACGGGTGCTTGTGCACGCTTTTTAGGGGGTCTATTCATATATCCTTGCATTTAGTTATACAAAAATAACGATAAAATATTAAATAACAAATGGTTTATGCTTTTTCAGCAGACCCTAAATAAACTTCTCAATGATCTGGCTAAAACTTTCAGCCCGTGCATCCCACGAATTGTCTGAAGCAAAAAGAATCCGTTCGCTTAATTTCTTAGTTGTATCAGTTTCAGTTTCAAAAACTAGTTTAGTGCAAAAATCATCTTTGTCAATCGATACTGATACCATATTTACAAATTCAGGAAGATTGGCAAATGGTGTCATTACCACAGGCACTCCTACCGCCAGATATTCATTTATTTTCAATGGATAAATATTTTTATTAACTTCATTGACGATATAGGGAATTATTCCTACATCATACTTCGCAAGCAATTCTGGTACAGCATTTGGTTTCACCGGATCGAAAAAAAGTACGTTAGGATAAGTGCTAAGCCTGTTTCTCATAGTTTCATTCCTCATATCGCCTGTAAATTCGAAATCAAAATGACCTAGCTTTCTTACTGCATATTCTACAGTTTCGATATCAAAGCGGGAGTCTAAACTGCCTATAAAACCGACTCTTTTCCTGTTTCTGGTATAGATTTCTGTTTTTGCATATTTGGAAAACAATGGGAAATCAACTCCATTTTTCACGACAAAACTATTTGGATTTAGTTTTAACTTCTCATTATTCAGAAAGTCGGAAGTGGTAATGATAGCATCTGCACATTTAGAAAAGATCTCTTCAACCTTAAAAATCCTTTTTCCAAAAAAAACTGATTCTACACCATCATAACAGTAATAAATAAATGTTTTCTCACTTAGTTTGTTCTGCAATGAAAGTCCATAAAAAGGATTATATGCAGTGATAATCACCGGTTGTTGGAAATTTAGTTTACGAATGGCCTTTTGCAAAGCCTTTTTGTATATATAGGAGTTGAAATGGAATAAAAAATTGAAAATCTTTTCATTTTTGAGAAAGTATACTGGAAGTCCCGCAGGGGGAACAAGATTAAATACTTTTGAACCAACATTTGTATCGACTTCTACGAGGCTTTTAATCCCCAACAACCTTTTTACCGGAGCATTTTGTTTGCCGCGCCAGGTTGCAATGATATCTTTAATGGTATAATGATACTCAACAAACAAAACATTGTTATGCCTAGCCAGTCTCTCCATTATTTGGACAGTCGATTTGGCGTAATTTCCAAACCAACTTGTATTAGCAATACATATTATATTTTCTCCCTTCAACATATACTCATGTGTTATTACTTGTTTGTCATCTCCTTGTAAAGCTCAAGATATTTCTCAGCCATATGTTTCCATGAAAATTGTGCAGCTCTTTCTATTCCTTTTTGGCATAATGAGTCTCTGTATATTTTATCACTCAGTATGCGTTCAATAGCGGTAACAATTTCTTCGGGTTTTTTTGGATCTACAAGGTGTGCAGCATCACCTGCAATTTCCGGCATCGAAGAAGTATTGGAAGTAATGACGGGAACTCCGCATGCCATACCTTCCAGAATCGGAATTCCGAAACTTTCTCTCAATGATGGATATAGAAATACTTTGCATTGATTAATGATTTCAGGCAATTCCAAATTTGGGACATAACCTGTCATTACAATATCAGCACGAAGCTCAATATGTTCAATATCGTTAAGTACTTGCATCAAAGCGTTCTCGTCATAATCGAGCATTAAGAGTTTGTATTTGGTTTCAGAATGACTGTTAAAATCAGCAAATGCCTTTAGTACATTGGGTGTATTTTTCTTAGGATCCGTATTCCCAAGAAAGAACATGAAATTATCAGGCAGTTTGTATTTCTGTTTTGCTTTCTGTAAAATATTTTTATCAGTTATCTTTATAAAATGTTCACCAACTCCATTGTAAATGGTTGTCAGATTATCTCCCAGTCCCATAATGATACGTATTCTTTCCTTTTCAAATTCCGATACTGTAACCACTTTTATACTCTTTCTTACAACGGGTGGTACTACCCAGCGACGATACAAATTCCCGAATTTCTGATACCATGTTCCGGATTTTTTGAAAAGACTAATGCTCTCCAGATAAATAATATCATGCAATGTAATTATCAGGGGTACTTTACATATAATTGGTCCTGTATTGCTTGTACAATGAAGCAAATCACAACTTTCTTTTACAGCTGCTCTTGGCAATGCTATCTGCTCCCAACCCGGATATGGACCACCAACAAGTTCTACTATTTTAAAATTTGAAGCAAAAGGTATACATGTTTTGTCCTCATCAGGTTTCACAAAAATCACATACTCATTTTGAGTGTCGATTTTCTGGAGGTTTTTAATCAACTCCAATGCTACCATGTCCATCCCATGTTTCTTTTTTCTGAATAGTCTTTGTCCTTCAATGCCTATTTTCATTTTACAGCTGTTTTAAAGTTACACTCTTGAATAATAAATATTGTTAGTTCTCAAAACAATCCGGTTATCGAATCATTGTTTTATTGATATATATTCTACCAAACAGTTGAGTCAGCAAATCAATGATTAGATTTAACTTGCAGAAACCACAAACATAAAGATTTCAAGGTGTTTTAAATATCAAGTTAATTATCTTTTTAAATTGGCAGATGAATGTTTGGTATGCAGAAATTGTTTGTTGGCGCCTTTAATTTTTAGCAAAGAACCAAACATTAAAAGCATGCCTTTAGGTAGCTCTAATAATGCTTTTGCAGTTGTTAAATTGTAAAATCTTTTTGGAATTGATAATAGAAACGTCAGAAAGCAAATAAACAATAATACGAACCAAATCAAATTTAATTTTTGATGAATTTCATACAAATAATTAATAAGTGTAAAACCAATGGTCGAAATTATAATTGCTCCGAGAAGAAGTATTCGTGGAGGCTGTATAAACTGTATCGCCTTATCAAAGTAATCAACATTTCCCTTGATAATCAAATGTAAAACAGAACTTACAATATCCTTTCGGAAGTAATGCAGTTGAGCCGAAATCCATCTTTTGCGTTGATTCGTGAAAGCATCAGCTTTCTGAACTTTTTCATCGTAAACATAGGCATCATGTGCATATTCAATTTTGTATCCGGCTTTGAGTATTTTAAGTTCTATTTCCTTATCAAAACCTCCAATGGCTTTTATATCCAACATCAGATTTTTAAAATATTGATAATCAAATGCCATCCCAGAACCTATGATGGCAGAAGATAAACCCAGAGCACGATGTCCTTTACGGAAAATGTGGTTGTTAATTTCTTCGCTCACAGCATCTAGAACAGCCAAACTTGTATTCAGGTTTTTTGCAGAACGATGACCCTGCACGGCTTTAATGTTTTTATCAAAACAAGCATTCACCTTTTCAAGAAAATCAAAAGCCATTATATTATCAGCATCAAGTACAACAGCAATATCGTACTTTTCAGTGATTTGTTCCATGGCTTTGTTCAATGCTTTTGATTTAGTACTTTTATCAAAACTAACCTCTATTACCGTTACAGGAAGTTTTTTAAGATCCTCAATCGTTTCAGGCTTAAAAGAATCTGCAATAATGATTACATCATATAATTCCCGAGAATAACTTTGTTTGAGGGCTTCTTTTGATACCTCGACAATAACTTCATCTTCCTTATATCCTGGTATAAGAACAACTATCCTCTTCATCATTCGGGGAATATTACTTCTTTGAAAATAAAACAGCCCTGCCACTGAAAAGATAAATATATACAATGTGGCTAAAGCCAGTAGAATAAGTATAATCAGCTGAATTAAATAATATACAGTTATTAAGTAAATTGGAATCATTTGTGTCGGGTTCATTGATGAGTTTCAACTTAGATAGAAAAATAATTTAAATCTTACAACTTTCAATTTGAAAAATGAAAGATTAGAGAAAATATTGTTCTGTTTCATAAACCTGTTTTGTTTGGTATATGAAACAATTCTCAAACAATCAGTTACAGATTAATAGGTTGTTTGCCAATACTGAAGTATTTATAATTGAATTCAATCAATTGTTCCACATCAAAAATATTACGACCATCGAACAACACCTTATTGTTCATTAGTTTTTCCATTACCTTGAAATTTGGCAAGCGGAACTCATTCCATTCTGTCACAACTGCTAGTGCATCTGCTCCAATTAATGTTTCATACATGTCTTTACAATATCTGATTTTATCGCCAAGTAAGTGTCGTGTTTCAGGCATAGCAATCGGATCATAGGCACATACTGTTACACCTTTTTCAACCAGTTGATCAATTAATACCAATGATGGTGCTTCGCGCATATCATCCGTTTCAGGTTTAAAGGATAGTCCCCATATAGCTATAGTTTTACCTGAAAGATCTCCGTTGAAATAAGTTGAAATCTTATTGAATAATACTGTCTTTTGATTATTATTAACGTCTTCGACTGCTTGTAATATTTTTAGAGAACACCCATGTGTATTTGCAGTTTTAATTAATGCCTGAATATCTTTTGGAAAACAGGAACCACCGTAACCAACTCCCGGATACAAAAATTTGTTCCCAATACGGGCATCAGACCCTATACCTTTGCGAACCAAATTTATATCTGCGCCAACTATTTCGCATAAATTGGCGATTTCATTGATAAAACTGATCTTGGTAGCCAACATCGAATTCGCAGCATATTTGGTCATTTCGGAAGAAGCAATATCCATAACAATAATTGGATGACCATTTAAAACAAATGGTTTATATAAGCGCTTCAGAATTTTTTCAGCCATTTCGCTTTCTATACCTATTACTATCCTATCTGGTTTAAGGAAGTCTTCCACAGCATTACCTTCTTTCAGAAATTCCGGATTAGATGCCACGTCAAATTCTACGTTAACGCCCCGTTTATCCAGTTCTTCCTGAATAGAAGCTTTTACTTTTTTTGCTGTTCCAACAGGTACGGTACTTTTTGTAACTACTACAGTGTATTGATTTAAGTTTTGTCCTATTTCACTTGCAACACCGACAACATATTTTAAGTCGGCACTGCCATCTTCATCTGGTGGAGTTCCAACAGCAATAAAAATGATATCGCTCTCATTTACAACTTCTGAAAGCTTAGTTTTAAATAGTAGTCTTTCTTTTTGAACATTTCTTTTTACCAGATCCTCGAGACCTGGCTCATAAATAGGCATGATACCATTATTGAGACTATCAATTTTACTTTGATTTACGTCAATACAATTTACTGTAGCTCCTGTTTCAGCTAAACATGCCCCTGAAACTAAACCGACATATCCGGTTCCAACGATTGTAATATTCATAATTGCAAATTTTAAAAGTTAATAATAATCTTTAATTCTTTTGTTTTTGTTCTTTTTATACTAATCCGATTTTTTTAATTCAGTATGAAATTAATTATTACTATTCATACAATCAAATATTTAGCACAATATTTACATCAAATATTGTTAATTAGGTGCTTATTTTCCAACGCCCTATATTTATTACAATATGTACTGGAATAAATAAATTAAACACGTGAAAAATTTTCGGTTGCATTTTTTTTTGCTTCTTCTTTTTCCCACTTAGTCATTAATGAAATGAGTACCATACTTGTAAAAACGATGATTGTATTAGGCATTTGCCCGAGACTCGAAGCAGTGTATGATGAAACAATCAACCCATACATACCGCTGGTAAAAGCAATTGCCTTATAAAGATTATCAGGTTTCTTTATTCTGTAAAAAATCAGGAATGTCGACTTTATTACAAAATAAAATATCATTACTAAATAGGCTGTTAAACCTATGATACCTTGCTCAGCCCAAAGTTGGATATACCAGCCATCAGTAGGTGTCTGTGCTAGTAAGGTATATGGCGTAAAACGCAATCCCCAGTTGCCTGACGAACCAATCCCTCCTCCAAATGGCCTTGATTGAAGGTAGTTGGCAAATATTTTTCTGTTTTCATTTCGTACATTTAGTGAAGCATTATCTCCATCGAATGCACTTCTCATTCTTCGTATATCATAATTTCCCTGTCCGATAGAAGTGTATTTCAGAATAAAAAAAATAGAAAATACCAGGCTTCCTACAAATATCATGATCTTAAACTTTTTAGTCAGAATGGTATATAGCACAAATCCGATAAGAGGAACTGCAATAGCACTTCGTGTGCCTGATATGAGCATAGCATACAAAGACAGAGCTCCTACTGAGTAATAAAACATTTTTTTTCGTTTCCGTTTGTCGTGTATAGCAAGGATGACATATAATACACCGAAATACCCCATTGTTCCACCATAAGTTCCGGCATCCGAGAAAAATGAAAACACCCGCAACTTACCAAAGAGCATATGTGTGCTGAGATTTCCCGGCTGATTGAGCCATTGTTGTTCCCAACGATCCAGACCCATATATTTTTGCATTAGGCCTTTAAATACAGCAAAAAGGGTGAACCATGCGCAAATGCTTATGAATGTATCCATATCTTTTGGCTTGTTGAAGATAAGGTATACTAATGGCACAATCAGTAGAATATAGAGGCTTTGGCTACGCATAGCATAAAACCATGCTTCACGGCTGATTGTCTGTGGATTTATAAGTTGTAAAACTGTCATCAAAAACCATATCAACGCGATATATGTCAGGTCTTTACCAGCAAACTTCCATTCTACTTTGTGATTGAACTGACTAAAAAGAATGGCTATAAAAGTTAACAGAAGTGTGACATCTACCGATAGACCTACAGGAGCAGGTATATAACGCGAAAGTCCAATTGCAAAATAATTACAAAATAGTACAGATATAAAGCTGATTTTTGGGTATTTAAATATCAGATACATGTAAATTACAGGAACCGGTAATAATAATATGGCAATTCCTGCCACCAGATTATCTTTAGCAAAGAAAAACATGGCAGTACAAAGCAACAGGGTAATAATTAAACCTGTAAAAAATACCGTTGCAATGTATTGCATGTTATACTTCGATGTTTCTATTGTTTGTCCCATGTCCCTGATTAAAATGTTATGTTTTTATAAGTTTTAAAACCATTTTAAAAACATAAACTGAAGTGTCGGCAACTGCCTTAATTGAATCACGAAGACTGAAATCACTGAACTTTTTGATATAGTACCACCCTATACCAATGCCTATATAGGTGAAAATCACCGAACCAATTGCAACAAGAATGAGTGAATTAAAAACAAATACGGCGATGATATCGAAAAATACGTTGATTGCAAGCATAATAAGTATCTTATAAAAATTTAATCCCGGTTTGTTAAATGCAAATAAAGCAATACCCGAGAATCGGTCGTGAGGCAACGCCAGAATATAAAATGAAATAATATATAAAATCTGCTTTTGAAGTTCCAAGGAGTCGGCATACCCTTTTCCTCCAAAAAATTTCAGAATCATTTCTGAGAAAAATGGAATTATTATTATTACTGGAATTAACATTAGAATAGAATAGGAAATGTACATTTTCATTACTTTCCCGAATTCGGCTTTTCCTGTTTTATATGCTAAAGATAGTTTCGGAAATGCAGTAGCAGTTAAACTTCTAAGTGGAATTTCAATTATTTCAACAAACTTCAGGGGGATGGCATAAATAGCTACTGCAGGAGCTCCCAACAGGGCTGACAAACTTATTATAATCGTGTCACTACTTCGCAACAGGTTACTCCCGACAAAACTGGCTGTGGAATATTTCCCAAAATGCAACAGACTGATGATGTTTGATTTACAACTGAATTTAAGATACTGCCGTCCGTCCCATTTCAAAATAATCACCAATATGGATGCTACTATATCAGAAAAGGAATATGTAATAATGATTCCCGTTAGCGTAACTTTGAAAAACCATATATACAACCCTATACTGAGACAATTTAATGATCCCACCAACGAACGGATAATCATTACCCGTTTAAAGTTAATCATCCCCTGACTGTAGTTGGTAGCTTGCATGTGTGCCAGATTAGCAAAGGCAAGCAACGGATAGTAAAGTAAAACCGGTAAATAATAACTATCACCGAAGTATGGTTTTAAAATCAGATAGACAGGGATAAATATCGCTGTAATAACAAGAGTTGAATATATACTTAACTTGTATGAAGCTGAAATGTTTCGAAACCGTTCTTCATCTGATGTGGTTGAAATGGCCCGAATAGCACCTGTTCCTGTTAGTCCGAGACGCAACATGTCGAGCAACGATACTGTTGTTATAAAAATAATCCATCTCCCATACATGTCTTTACTCAACAGTCGTACCATGAATAGAAAAAGGAGCATACTGAATCCCGCAAATACAACATTCCCAATCAGTGAATGAATATTATTTGAACGTTTTATTAGACTCTTAATCCTTTTCATAAGCCGGAATTATGAAATGCGTTTCAGTACTTTTTTTATCGATATTCTCAGTTTACTGCGTTCTTTTTGTATTTCGCCGTAAACTTCTTCCAAGTTGTCGGGTGAAGCATTTGACAGAACTGAATAGAGTTGATTTGGAATAAGTTGTTTTAATTTTTGTATGAAAAAATTATCAGCTTTTAACCATGTCAGGCTGGCATCATAAATTACAAGACTTAAATCTGCGTCCTGTAGTAAAACAGGATTGTCAATTCCGAGACTTATTGCCGGAATTATACTGAGAATGTAGTCTTTATGTTCATCCTCAACAGTAAGCAGGTCCTTGTAATGATTAGCATTGTAATAAGTATGGATGATTGTATTTGTGTCTTTGTCTGAAGTCATTGAAAGTACGTTTAAATTTTTTACACTAAGACCTCTTTTTACCAGTTCATTTTGAATTATTTCTGCTATTGCATTTTTTCCTGCGCTTTCCCAGGTACTCAAAATCTGAATGATAAATGGTTTATGACTATTAACCGACCGGGTTCTGATTTTTTCAAAAATAAATAAAAACGATTTGTGTTGAATGGCTTCCGTATTTAGGAACTTATTATTTGTATTTGAACAAAATGCGCCCAAAAAGTCAATACCGGTGAGTAATCCAATTTTCCCGGGCGTTTTTATCCTTTGATCCATCAATTCTACCAGGAATACTCCTAAAACATAAAACATAAATGTAAAGAGGATCGCAATAATGATATATAGTTTTTTCTTTGATGGAATTGCACTTATGGGAAACCTGGCTTCATCGGTGATTCGCATATTAGAAATCATATCCGTATTTTGTTCATTCTGCAAAGCGGCGTTCAGATTATTCAAAATTTCCAGATATTCGCTTTCAAACACAGTAATTTGTCGTTCAATCCTTTTGGTAGTTGATCCCAATGGGGCATAACGTTTAAACTGGTTTATAAATTCGGCTTGCCTGATTTGCATTGATTTATATATGGCTGTTGTAGATTCTAAATCTTTTACGGCATCCAACCAGTTGTCAAGTAATTTCCTTGATTCTATGCCCTGACTGTTACTGCTGAAGTTATAAATTGAATCTATAGAGTTTTCGAGTTTTTTCTCCAACGCAACCTTTTTTTTGTATAAAACATTGAGACTCAAATTTGGTCCATTATCAATTTTGTGAATTTCGGTTTGGGCAATTTCAGTATTACAATCCACCAATTGTTTCCGGATAGTCAGAATTTCTACATTTCTCAAATTTATTGAATAGCGGTTTTGAATTTCTTTCTCAACCTTTTTTAAAACAGCCACTGAAGCTTCATTTTTCATTTTTGCATCCTGAAGTCTCAGTTCAATTTCTTCGTGCTGGGTAGTGACCTGCTTCGTTTGTTCATAATAATTTATTATGCTGTTTGAAGTGTTGAACTTCAGCAATTCGTCTTCCGCATTATTGAGTTTCTTTGAAACTTCGTCCAATTTCTCCTGAAAATATTTTACAGCTGAACTCTTCTGATTTCTTTTTAATTTGCCATAATTGGTAATGAAAACTTTGGCAGCAATTTGAAGTGTATTATATGATATCCCGGCATCATCCGACTCATAACTTAACCGGATAATATCACTTGAATTAATCTGTTCTACTTTTATATTAGATAGTGCTTTTATACTATAATATGGATTATCATAGGTTAGTATGTTGTACAGAAAGTTTTTATTGTCCGGTTTTATATAATTTTTCAGATTCTCATATGTTCTTTCATAGTTTCCTTTTACAACCAGCTGTTTTACTTTATCGGGTACATTTTTTTGTAAATCGTTAAATGCTGCTTCCGAAATTATTTCTTTTTGAGGTTTACTCAACTGTAAATGTTGTGCAAGCAATCTTAACGATATTTCTTCATAAATGGATTCCGATTTAAGAATAGTCAATACATTATTATATTCATTTTGAGTAACATTTTTATCAACTCTCAGTGCTGTCACTTCCAACCCGGTATTTGAAGTAATACCGGTAAATATGGAAGTCTCAGCTGCATATTTTGCAGGTATATTTCTGGTTAAAAAAAATGTCAATCCTCCGGCTACCAATGGCAAAATAATCAGGTATTTAATTTTTCCCATTAATATTTCAATAAATCGAATGATACTCATTTTTTTGAATTTAAATTTAAGTTTAATCCTGTCAATACCTGTATTTTTCTGTATTGTGTATAATAATCATTTTGAGCATTGTAATAACCCTCCTCGGCTTTTCCCTTTGATATGACTATCGAAGCAAAATCATTAATTTCCATTAGTCCGTTAGCCACGTCTTTTTGCGCTTTCATATAACTGATTCTTAATGTTTGCAGCACATCCAGATTCACTTGAAATATCTGATTAAACTTGATTAATTTGTAATATTCTTCAATGACAATATTGGTAAGTTCCTGCTCGGTTTGTTCTTTTCTATATCTGTTCTCATTGAGGGTGTAATTCAGTATTTTCAGTTGGCTTTTCTTACTTAAAAATTCAGATAGCGGAAGTTTAATTGACAGACCTCCATAATAGGTAAGTTGTTTGTTCGCTGAATTTAATGTGTAATTAGTCGTACTGGCTCCTGTTTGTCCGTTGACAATTAATTGATCGTTCAGTCCATACCGGATAATCCCATCAGCATATAAATAATCACTCCACTTTTTTTTCTCGATTTTTAATTTTTCAAGAATCTGTTGCATTTCTACATCCGAAATTTTCATTAACGGCGAATTTTTCAGTGCTGACTGGATAAATACATCAACACCTGGAATCCGTTGATCAACAGTGATAGTATCATTGTTTAACTCTATACTTTGAAATGCTTGTGATTTGGCATTGAATGTAGTACATAGAAAAAGAATAAATAAACTGACAGCCCTGATTAAATTTTTCCTCATTGAATATTTTTTTTACTATTAAACATTCTCATGTTGAAGCATAGCTGGTATTGTTTTCAATAACAGTTTAATATCATACCAGAACGAGAAATTCTCCGCATATTCAATGTCAAGTTGTTTCCGGTCATCTGCCGACATGACGGTTGAACCTCCACGTTTTGTTACCTGCCAAAGACCTGTCATTCCTGCAGGTGCCAGAAACCGTTTTGCCCATTGATCGGTGGTCAGAAGTTCAGCTTCGTAAAGTGGCAATGGCCTGTTTCCGACTAAAGACATATCACCTTTCAACACGTTAATTAACTGGGGTAACTCATCGATACTGGTATTTCGGAGAATCCGACCTACTTTGGTGATTCGTGGGTCATTGGCAACTTTAAAGAATGCATTGCTTCTTTTTTGATCTTTTTGTTTCTTTACATTTATTTCCGGGACTAATCCATCATCACTTATTAATAATGGACCTTCATAGGTTTGTCCATTTTCTCTATCGGATTCCGAACTTTCAGTTGAACCGCTGTATTGATTGTTTTTCATTAAACTATCTACTTTTTTATCGGCATCAGTATACATACTTCTGAATTTTAAAAATCCGAAAATCTTATATCCGCTTCCAACTCGTGGTGAAGTGTAATATACTTTTCCTTTGGATTCAAGCCTGATAAAAAGTACTATTATCATGAAAACAGGTGAAAGAGCAAGCAATATAATTCCAGAGAAAATGATATCGAAAATACGTTTCCAAAGTGGGAGTTTGAATTTTGTAAATGCTGCAGTTTTCTTAACCGATAATTCTTCAAAATGATTATTAATAAATTCAAAACGTTTAATTATTTTAGAAACATCTGAATTTACGTTGAAGACATCATGAACTCCCAATTCAATAAAGGTATGGGGATTAGTCAGAAAATTAATTGCAAATAAAACGACATTTGTATTTAAAGTGTTTTCCTTTATCAATTTTATTATTATCAAATCATTTTTTATAAAATTTTCTTCATAAAAGATCAGATCAATCTCTTGCATTAATTCTATAGCATCATTGGGATTTTTAGTTGTTTTAATAGTAAAAAGCAAATTCTTTTCCCTTAATTTTTCAACAAATGCAAGGTTTTTACCTATATACAGTGCTTTGAATTTCATTTTAAGCAGATTTAGAGATTATACAATATAGAATATTGAATTAAATTATGGGGATATAGTCTAAATCTAAGTAGACTATAACCAGATACAAAAATTATAAAATAAAAGTTCTTTAAGAAATAAGACGATGATTTTTTTTATTAAATGAAAATATAGGTAACAACTATTTAATCGTTTTGAAAATGCTTTCTATTCTTGCCATTAATTCTGCCGGATTGTAAGGCTTTTCAAGATAATCACTTGCTCCAAGATTAATAAGTTTGATTTTTTCTTCACTTTTATCTATACTCGAGAGAATAATAACTGGTATCTCTTTAAATGCTCCACTACTTTTCAGTTGTTCTAAAAAGTCTTTTCCTCCTAAAACCGGCATTAATAAATCGGAGATGATCAAATCGGGCATATATCCACTTTGAAGAATTGAAAGTGCATTAATGCCATTTTCAGCACTTTCTACATCATATTTACTGGATAGAATTGTTTTTGTTAGTATTCTAAACTCATCCTTGTCGTCAATAACTAAAATTTTTTTTTTCATAAGCTCTTTTTTATTATTGCAAATGTCAGAAGAACAGAAATTACTATTCTTTTGACAATTTTGCTTATTAATATGTTTGAAAATTATTATTGTATTTTAATCAGTTACTTAGAAATTATTTTATGCTAAATATTTCACTTGCATTCCTATAACCCGTTTTAATCATATACCAATCTGTATTATTAAAGCCTTTGCTTGTAGCCCAACCGTTAAACATTAGGAACGCTTTTGTAATGTCTTTTTTTTCTGCGGGATAATCAAATTGAATTGGAATGTTTAGTACCCAGGGTAGGAATTTGTTAGACATATAATACTTCCCGGTTGTAATATTTGAATTGTCATCACCGGTTCCAAGCAGGCTGATATCAGCCAGACTAGTCGGTACTGAGCCTGCAAGATGAACTTCTTTCCCTCTGTTACCATTAATAATGATAAATGGATTATAAGGTGCTGTTCCAAATGTAACCGGATCGATAGGCTTAGCAAACGTTATGTTTAAGTTGATTATATGAGGTGTAGAATATGAATTTCCCGTAATAGTATTATATGAAGTCAATAAATCCCAGGCATCATCGAATGCAATTACAACAGCCTTTACTTGTTTATTTTCTGTTCCGTTCGAAGCAACATACAGATAATTTTTAGAGATGTGTTCTCCAGTAACAGATATAACATTGCCCGGATCTGTATTAAATTGAATGCCAAAAGCATTATGATAATATGTCCCAGTAGCTCTCTCTGTTAATTGTGCATTCACTGCTACAATCTGATTTTGGGCATTTGTAATTTGATTAAAGTTATAATTAACTACCAGGTCGTTAAAATCATAGTCACCTTTTGAAGGCCACAAATCTTCGAACGCCAATGTTCCATTTTGTCCTTTTGAAGGATAATAGTTATTATGCGCCCTGGTTGGATCAGTCGGATAATCGTCAGAGGAATCAGGTACACCATCACCGTCAGTATCTGTAAGACCAACAACAGATTTATATACATCTGACTGAACTGCTGTTACCGGATTCGTGGTGGCATAAAAAACAACATCATTAAAATCATTGTCCGAACCCTGGTCACGGCGCATATCTTCAAAACTTACGATTAAGAGTTTTTTGGTAGCATCATTTAAAATAATATTATGTTTCCTGAGTGCCGGATCTTTTTCCGGATTAAAAATATAGTCAGAATAATAAGTATATGTTGGATTACCTGCTTTTATATTACTTCCACTCCATCCCATTGAGTGTAAAACCCAAGCAACAGTTGTACCTGAAGGGAATATTTTGGAATATATCTTTGTTACTGGATCCAGATAAAGTAGCTGAACTTTATTGCCGGATGTTAAACCTCCACCGGAACCACTAAATGAAGAGTTTGGAAAAATAACAATTTTTGCTTTTATATCATTTACTGTTGTTGGTGGAGTCGTAGTTGGGTAGGTATAATAGGCCAACGTATTCATATATCCGGCACCCTCATGCAAAAATGTTAAATAAATTTCTGCGTCCTGAATTATTTTTATATTTCCATCGTTTGTACCATCAAGAAATGTAGGATGAGTTGAAAGTAATGACTTATATTCAGGTAATGTAGCTGTCAAATCTGACATCAGTGAATTTGGTATAATATCATTTGGTAAACTAAGGTAATTGGGCACACCCTGACTGTCCCATGTACCTATGGTGTAAAAACCATTTACTATTGACGGAGTTGGCAAACCGATCAGGCTTACATTTTGTTGTCTTGCCATTTGATTACGAACCTTGCTCGTTAAAGTCCCTCCAATCACAAATTTCATATCAGATGAATTGAGTTTTACAGTTTGCAATTGAGGTAAACCAATATGATCAACCAAAACGGTTAAACTATCAACTGAGGTAGCAGGAGCAATCTGGCAATGTAACGCTCCGTCAGCATTAGTGGTGCCTGTAAAAATTAAATAGCTTTCAAAATCGGCTTTTAGGGTACCATCCGGATTAATGGGATTTTGAGTAAACAATTTCACCTGAACTCCGGTTATTGGTTGGTTGGAATTGTTTAAGGTCGTTACTGAGACATTAACATCTTGAGTTGTTTTAAAATCAAATCCTGCAAAAGAAGTACTTAAACTGATTTGATTGCTCTGATCGTTTGAGCAGGATGAAAGACATAAAGTAATAATAACAACAAATAGGAAACTTAAGGTATTAATTAATTTCATGGTATACTGTTTTAATAATTATGAAAAAGGATTTATTATTACTTAAATAACCAATAATTATACCATTACTTTTACCTATATGACTATCAGTATTATAAGTCGGTTTTGTTATTGCGGTTTTATTCATAAATGAATGTATGTCTTCGAAAACGAAGAATTTATAGATTATTAAGTTTGAATTTGATTCTGTATTATTCGAAGCTAGTTTTCAATTCCATATTTCTGCAACCTTCTATACAAAGCATTCCATTCAATATTAAGGAGTTTGGCAGCTTCTGATTTGTTGTTATTTGTTTTTGCTAATGCTTTAATAATAGTCCTTTTTTCCAACTCATCCAGATTAAAATTACTCACATTTTCAGTTATACCTGGTTGAAATGTATAACTTAGAATTAGAAAGTGTTCCGGTAATAATACATTCCCTGTACAAATAATAATAGCTCGCTCCATGATATTTCTCAATTCACGGATATTACCCGGGAAACTGTAATTTTGCAGCAATTCCAACGATTTTGGATGTATTGTTTGTATTGTTTTTGCCATTTTGTGAGAAAGAATTTCAAGAAAATGGTATGCCAAATCCTGAATGTCATTTTTTCGTTCGCGAAGCGGTGGTAAATAAATAATGAAAGTTCCAATACGATGAAAAAGATCTAACCTGAATTTATTCCCGGTTGAAATTTCTTCAAGTGACTTATTTGTAGCTGCAATTATCCGAATGTCATACTTCTGTGGATTTTGAGTACCTACTTTGGTGAAAGTTCGTTCCTCCAGTACTCGAAGTAATTTAACCTGTAACATCGGATCCATTTCGCCGATTTCATCCAAAAACAGTGTCCCTTTGTTGGTCGTACCGAACCAGCCTGCTTTATCGGCAATTGCACCGGTAAAACTTCCTTTTTTATGACCAAAAAATTCACTTTCAAACAGATTCTCTGGTATAGCTGACATGTTGACGGCACCAAAGAATTCATTTTTCCGGTTACTTAAATTATGAATTCCTCTGGCAACAAGTTCTTTCCCTGTGCCGCTTTCTCCTAAAATTAATATAGATGTATCAGGAGTCTGAGCAACCATTTTCATTTGCTTCTTCAAGTCGGCAACAATGTTAGAGTTGCCTATTATGTCAACACCAATTTCAGCTTCTACCTGTTCTTTTAAAAGTGCATTTTTACTTCTCTCAGTATTGAAATCTCTTTTTAGTGCTGCATATTTTTGTGTCCGCTCTATTGACATCCATAATTCGGCTGGAGAAAAGGGCTTTCTGAAATAATCGATTGCACCACTGCGCACAGCATTAATTACAGTATCCATATCACCGGCATCACTTATCATAATTAATTCAATGTTAGAATATTCAGCTTTAATTTTCTCCAACATCTGCAATCCATCCATTTCGGGCAATCGGAAGTCGCAAATTACATAATTAATTATTTCCTTTCTCAGAATTTCAAAAGCTACAGAGGGTCTGTCTGCTGTAAAAACAGTAAACCGGTCCTGCAAAATTGAACCCGACAACCTCCGGTATACCGGATCATCATCAATAATAAGTATCTTTATTTCCGGAGTTTCCATATCTTATTATTTTTCAAATCGTTTTTGGCAGAAAAATTGTAAATGTGGTACCAATGCCAAATGTGCTATTCACAGTTAATTTACCACGGTTCTTTTTTACAAAATCTTTTACCATAATCAATCCTAGTCCGGTTCCTTGTTCATTGTCCGTTCCTGAAGTTGAATAATGTTCGTCTTTTTCGAAAATCATTTGAATAGCTTTATCCGACATTCCCACTCCGTTATCCTTGATGGATAATTCCAGCATATCGGAATTCTGTTTGGAGCTAATAGATATCGTCCCGTTGTTTGCAGTAAATTTTATGGCATTTGAAATAATATTCCGAAAGACAGTAAGTATAGATACTTCATCACACCATGCTGTCTCATCTTGCGGAATATCAGTTGATATTGAAATACTTTTATTGACAGCAATTGGATCAAGCAATTGAATGCAATCATCAATTAATCCCCGTATGTTAGTTGTTTTATATTTCATCTCAATGACTTGCCCCTGGGTCGTAGTCCAGTTAAGCAGGCTGTTTAATAATTTATTTGTGTCAAAGGTTCTGGTTCGTAAATGATGGATTATTTCCTTGAAGTTTTCGCTACACGGATCAAAATATCCCTGTTCAATGGCATCAATTGTTTGCAGGATTCCGGATAATGGTGAACGAATGTCGTGGGCAATAATGGAATAAAGATTATCCCTGGTTCGGTTCATTTCAACTATCTTTTTTCGCGAAGCTGCCAGCTCCAAATGATTCTTTACGCGTATTAATAATTCTTCGGCTTTAAATGGCTTGGTTATATAATCCACACCACCGGCTCTAAAACCTTCCACTAAGTTTTCTGTATCTCCCATCGATGTGAGGAAGATAACCGGAATTTCCTGCCATTTCTCCTTTTCTTTAATTTTCCGGCATACTTCGTAACCATCTATTTCCGGCATCATTATATCCAACAGTATCAGTGACGGAATCTCTTTTTCCATTAGCTCAAATCCGGTTATTCCACTTTCAGCTGTATATGTTTTGTAACCGATGTTTTCGAGAGTTTTTGATGCAATCAACAGATTCATTGGATTATCGTCAATTATCAGGATATATGGTTCTTTGTTTGAGTCCATGGTAAAACGTCTATTATAAGTTTTAATGGCAGGTAATAAATTTCGTTTTACATTCTTCGTCCCGGGTATTTACACAAACTAAATAGATTCCACTTTTCAAATAGTCCATAGTTTTTATTGTTGTATTTTCGGTATTGGGTTTATTTGAATAGATTAACTGTCCGGATAACTGGTAAATTAGCACGCTACTGATATTTTCTTTTTTTTCGCTGTATATATAAAGTTCTCCTGTATTGTTGCCCGAAATGACTTTTATGGAAGTTGGTTTCAACTTTTGAATGATAGATGCCGGATATTCAAATGCCCCGATATCACAAATGTTATTACTCTTTCGGTTATTCAGGTTATAGTCTTCTGTTATTCCGTAATTGCTTACATCCAGCCCTTTATCAATCACAGGTAATGTCATGAAGTAGTTGAAACTTTCGTCCGGATTTCCGTAATTTACAGTTGTTGAAACCGATTTGGAAAAGTAATTATTTGTTACGGTTGCATCTACTCCATGAATAGTATAAACATAGGGTAAATCAGGGCTTAAGTACGGACTGTAAGAGTCCAATGTTCCGGGATTCAATATAATATTGTTGCAGATGTTATTGTTTTTTGAAAGTTTGGAATAGATTCTTATACCATCTCCTTTCGGGGAAATTATAGTGTTGTTCAAAAAACTAAACGATGAACCTTCAATTGTGCATCGGTCATCACAAAAAATACCATTCGCTTTCTCAGTTGTCATGGTATCGTTCAATGCATGACCGGGATTAACAATTATATTGTTGTAAATCAGATTGCCTCCTAAGCCAAATACATTTATCCCGTTGCCTGTTCCGTCAACAATCAGATTGTTATAACATTTACCACCGGTACCGGCACCAATTATTATCCCGAAATTCTGGTCTTTTGTATTACTGACACCATAATTGCTAATCCGGTTTCCAAAAATTTCACACTCTTTCGTGGCACATCCCACCTGAATTCCATCGTAACCGCTGCTGTCGACTACATTATTGAAAATTTTTAATCCATGGATTTCATGCGGATAGACTGTTTTTTTTACCGAATCGCAAGTGATTGTATAACCGGTGTAAAATGAATGTCCTATATAAAAGGCTTCACCAGCAGTTCCGTGTACATAATTGTTGTGAAATGTGGTATTCCTGCATGTAAAGTTTCCACGGTTCAAATTGTTATCACAATCCGGCTTAGGATTTGCGCAAATACCTGCAAATCCAGACTTTGCAACTTCAATATGATCGACTTCATAATTCGTACTCGAGCCATCCAGCGAAAGTCCGTTTGTACCTGTGGGAGTATTTCCTATCTTAATTCCGTATGAGAGTGAATCTGATCCTGTGCCGGTCAATTTGAAAAAAGAACAGCTGTAAACCTGAATTCCATAATAAAAATTGTTTGTACTTACTTCTACTAAACCACCGTTGTTTATAAAGACAACATAATTAAGCGAATCTCCATGTATGTTATAAAATCGAAGATGGTCTCTGTGTCCCGGTTCAATATAGATAGTATCCCCTCCTTTAATTGATAAAGAACTACCATCTATATTAGTTTGACTTAAACTTACGGTATATTTGCAATTTCTGAGCGGAGAACTTACACACATAAAAATGTGGGTGAAAAACAAGAAGAATATAAATATTAATCTCTTGTCAATACATTTAAATGTCAATAATCTGGCATTCATACTTTCGAAAAGTAAGAGTTTGTATTCGAAATATTATGATCAAAATACATATTGAATTGATATAAATACTTTTTCTTTTGACAAATATAGAAACTATTATACCATTTATGTTGTATAAATATGTTATATCTTTCAGTAGATTTCATTTTTATAATAAATAATAAAAAACCGGAAATAACACGACATACTGACAGGAACAACTGCTACAAAATATACTGATTACTTAGGGCATGACATGTAGCAGTATTATATATTAACTATTATACTCGCTTTATGAATGCAATTTTATTAGATTCATGTAAGTTGTAGATTCCGTGTGGCTATACCATCATGAAAACTTAAATTATATGTTAATATAAGCTAATAAAATAGTCTGTTTCATTCAAAATCCAACCAAAATTGATATTTTATAAGTAGCATAAATATTTAATTATTTTATACTAAAACTTAACACTATGTGTGATATTTCACTTAAAAATAACAATATGGATCATAATTGAACTCTTTAATTAAAAATACCGGGACGCTATTTATTTCCCGTTACTCTAGTGGAAAAAATCATATTTTTCTTATTTCTTAGAAATATTAATTTTGAATACTTACACCTAATTGTTGGGTACTTCCTTAAGATTACAAAATGATCAAAACATTCCTGAATTAAAAGAGTCTATAATCTTTAGAAAATAACTTTATAAACTTAAGTAAATAATTATGTATACAGGAAGTCCCTTTTCAGCTTTTAAGTCGCACTCCCTTTAAACCTGAAGAACTCTTTAGAAAGCAATATAAAGTGGGAGGGCGAAATATTAGGTGTTGCATCTAATTACTGGCAAGTAATTTTTCTCGTAATCTACCGGAAAAATAAAGTATAAGATGTAGGAGTAAAAATAGTGAGGATAGTGTGATTTTGAAGAATAGTATACTTGTCTAAGTCACAATCACACACTAAAGGATGGCGGTTTTTTCAATAGATTTAAAGTGGGAAGGTGACATTCAAACTCAACTAAAATTCAGAAGAATTTTAAATTCGGGGTATTATTTAATGGACAATTATAGTTATTAGGATAGAATAGAGTACTAAGGCAGAAAGTGTTTTAGTAGAAATGTACCGTTGCACAATTTAAAGAATAAAAACAAGTTTGAATTCATCCTTTATTTGTTTTCTTGTTAATATTTAATAGTGCTTAATACCAGCAATTTTTACATTTGTATATTTTATCCAGTCTGTAAGTTAACATCAATTCGTGAGTTCCAAATGATGCGGTGCTAATTCCACTGAAATTGTAATCATAGCTGTATGAAACTCTCAGATTGTGGCTAACATCAAGTCCAAATAATACTCCTGTTTCACCCCATGTACGGAATACCAGTCCTAACTGGAATGGATTCGTTGTCAGGGTTGATTTGAAATACCCGGTTAAATTAAATTCCATTTGGTATAAATTCGAATATTGAATTCCACAAACTCCATAACCAAGATTAAAAAAGTCATGGCTGGAATCTCTGTAAATAGCATACATGAAATTTGTATTGGTAAAGAGTTTATTAATGGGTATGAACAATGAAAAAATATTTTTACTCGCTAATCCGATTCGATAATATTTATTGGTTAATTCAAATCCTAAATCAGAATTGATATTTTTTTCATTTAATAATCTGGTGTAAACAGTGGGGTCATTGGCTGTTGGCGAATTAACTTTTGATACATCATACCCCAAACTTTGAAAGCTCAATCCTAAGCCCATATTTAATTTCCAATATTGATTTATCCTTGCCGCATAAGCATAGGTCAAATCTATATCTGTAGTGGATGTGAATCCGACTTTATCCTGCATGACTTTCAATCCGACCTGGGTATACAATTCATCCAGATACAGGGTGCCTGAAGCAAAAAGTGTGGATGGAGATCCTTGAAAGCCTACCCATTGCTGCCGGGCTGCCATGTTGAATTCGGCCAGATAATCACTGGTTATTGAAGCCGGGTTGATGATATATGTTTTATTCCAATCATTATTCAACCTGATATTTGATTGAGCCATCAATATTATTTCCGGCAATATGAACATTAGTAGTAGTACAGTCTTTTTCATGATATCCATTTTATCGAATAACAGTTACAAACCCTGTCCTTTTATTTATTTCCTTTGCCCCGGAAATATATAAAATATAGAAATAGGTATCATTCGATACCGGCTTTCCTTTGTAAGTACCATCCCATCCTTCAATACCTTCGTAAATTAAAATTCCATTTCTGTTATAGATCTGAATGTGCCATCCACTTAAAAAGATATCATCGATTCCATCTCCATTTGGAGTAAATACATTTCCGGTCGATGTGTTTGTTCTCCAAATTCTCCGGGTTGCAAATTCCATACAACCGTTCGGATTTTTCACTTTTAATTTTACATCATAATATCCATCTTTTAAATTTACATACGAATGAGTCTGGTTGTTGTCCACTGCACTCTGAGCATCTCCAAAATCCCAAAAGTATTCCGAATAGGTAATGCTTTCACTCCAAAGCCGGATGGTTGGATCGACAGTTGTTACTTCATTTTTATCTGACTGAATGGTGAAAGTATACGAATCGAAATTTGTTGCTTTGAATGCCAATGTAGCGGTACATCCTGCTTTTGAAGTTCCGGATACCGAATACTCCCCTGTTTGTTTTATCAACAAGCTATCCCCTGTTGTTCCATTATTCCAACGATAGGATTCAGCCCCTGAAACATGCAATAATAATGAATCTCCAATACAGAATACCGGCAGTTTATCGAGTACTAAAACGGGTGAGGATTCGACTGTAATGATTTTTTCGAAAATACTTGTACAAGCCGGGCTTATTAAGGTTAACCGTACTTTATACGTTCCTGAAGTTGGAAAAGTATGTTGTGGATTTTGTGTTGTTTCCGATTTTCCATCTCCAAAATCCCAACCGAAGGTATAATCACTGGCAATGCCGGATGGTAATATCGTGTTGAATGCAAAGATATGGGCATCACATTTTATAATATGATAGTCAATTCCCGGATTAGGCACATCTAAATGAAAGGTGTAATCAGAAGTGCAGCCTTTACCGTCAACAACACCAAGATTGTAAATACCGGACTGGCTTGTTTCCATAATTTCATTATTTAACCCTTTTGTAGTTCCTCCCGACCAGGTAAACTGATAAGGGGGTACCCCTCCGGTAATTTGGGCTGTCGAAATCTCTTTTAATACTTTTAATTGACAATCAAAATCAGGAACTGATTTTACCGATAGCTGAATTGGGGCGGGACGTATCACTTCAAACTTTCCAGTGTAAGCACATCCTCCGGCATCAGTTACTTCCACGACATAAGTACCGGCGGGTATTGCCGGCAGATGTGCTGTTGTATCTCCGTTTGACCAGCTAATCGTATATGGCTGTGTCCCGCCGGTTATTGATAAGTCAATAGAGCCGCTGTTCTGATTATCGCAATCAAAAGCATTGGTAATCCGCCCTGATATTTTTAGTTCAGTGGGTTCGATTATCGTAAATGATCTGGAAAATGAACACGAAGAACCGTCTGAAAGAGTCGCTGTATAAATCCCGGCTTTTAACCTGTTCCGGGTAGAACCGGCAGTCGGATTATCTGCCCATGACAATATCACCGGTGGTATGCCGCCTTTTATGTTTAGATGAATACTACCATCCTGAGCTCCAAAACAGGTTATATTCTTAATGATGGGTTGAATCGAAAATTCAGCTTCCGTAATTATAACTTCTTTAGAACTAAAACAGCCACTCGTGTCGGTAACTGTAATTGTATAAGTGCCGGGTGACAAATTCTCCTGTAATAAGCCTTTCCCATAATTACTCCATTGTATTTGGTAAGGAGGGATGCCTCCCTGAATATCCAGTTTTATGGATGCATTGTTTTCACCATAACAGGTAACCGGGGAAGTGATTGCATTTATCTTTATTTCTGCAGGCTGAGTAATGGTCGCATTAAAATTCTGACCACATCCTGTACTGTCAGTAACAGTCAGGGTATAAATTCCTGCAGCTATATTTATTAAATCTTTTTCAATACTTGTAAATCCGTTCGGACCTGCCCACGAATACTTATAATCAAATATTCCCGGAGTTTTTTCAAACGGTACGCCACCCTCAATATTGACCGATAACGTACCGGTTGTATCACCGTAACACGTTAAATTAGTTTGTGTAGTCAATTTTATCACCATGGCTGCAGGCTCAGTAATCTGATATGAGGCAATGACCGGTCCGCAATTATTTGCATCAGTTGCAGATACAGAATAATTTCCAGGGCCTAGATTGGCAACATTATTAGTCCCTTCAAATGGAACAGCATCTTTTTTCCAGGTATATTTATAGGGTAGGGTGCCACCAGTTAATGCGAGGACTATTTCTCCGTTTGAAGCGGCAAAACAGCTTATATTTTTTACTGAGATAGTTTCCAGATTTAAACTGTCAGGCTCCTGGACAGTATAATTAGTTGTAATTGTAAACCCGGAAGAATCTTTTATGGTTAATATATAGATTCCCGGAAATAAGCCTGTAATTGATGGATCTGTCGATCTATAGTTATTCGGACCTGACCAGGTAGTCAAATATGGATTTCCTGTTGTGAAAGGAACACCTCCTTCGATTGTCGTTTGTATACTCCCGTCGTTTGAACCAAAACAAGTACCGTTTATCACTACTGCAGCCGGATTAACCGGAGGATGAACAGTTACAACTATATTGAAATTATTTCCAGTGCAATTACCTGAAGTTGGAGTAACGGTATAAGTTACTGTTGCAATTCCGGTTGTTTTATTGGTTAAAGATTCACTGATTTTTGCTTGGGGTATTAACTTTGATGTTGCTCCTGTTATGGAATTCGGGGGAGTAATTACCGGTGCCGGCCAAGTGTACGTTGTCCCAACAGGTACAGTATCACCTTTTAACGAGTCCGGCGAAACTGTAAATGTTTCACCACTGTTTATTTCAATTACATAATTTGAGATCACAGGCAGTGCATTTACTGTGACTTTTGCAACAAGCGATGTTATATTCGAACATCCAACGGTAGCAAAAGTAACAACACAATAATAATACAAGGTACCAATTGATTCCGAAGGTGGATTAAAATTTAAATTTATTGCTCCTGAAACAGGGCTTCCACCAACGACAGAATTTGAAGCATTCGAAAACCACTGAATTTGTGGATTCAGGGTTCCATTTGAATAATCTACATGTAAAGGTAATGGTGTGCCACCTAAACATACTGTACCCGAAACCGGTTGTATCGTGAACCTTGGAGCTATTTTTACAATTAATTCTGATGTAGCACTCGTTACCGAACATCCTGCACTCTTCGGTTGTGAAACGATACAATAGTAAAAAGTAGTCCCTGCAATGGACGTGGATGGAACGAAAATATTACTTGTCGCGCCTTGTATCTCTGATCCTGAACCCGTATTATTTGATGTGTTCGAATACCACTGATACGAAAATTGGCCGCTACCATCTGCCGCAGTTACCGATAAATTAATTGGTGCAGAATTTTTACATAAAGTCTGTGTGATTTCAGGTTGTAGAGTAATTGTTGGCATAGTCGTAACTATGATTTTAGCACTGTCACTCGATATTTGTTCACAGGCACTTCCTTCAAATTTAATCAGCACATAATAGTAATAATTCCCAACAGCAGAAAATGCAGGTGGTGTATAATTGAAATTAGTAGCACCAGGAATTAAAATACCACCGGTTGTCCTATTTGACTCTGAAGAATACCATTGATAACTTGCATTATCGGCACCACCGGTAAAACCGACAGTTAATGGAACAGGGATCGTACTCCCGATACAAAGAGTTTGCAGGGGGATAGGTTGATTCTTAATGACAGGTATTGGGCTCACAATAACACTTGCTGTATGTGATAGCAAGTTTGAACATCCTCCTCCCGAAAAAGTGATTGCACAATAATAATACAAAGTATCTATGGTATCGGTAGGAGGATTATAAGTTGATTGGTGACCACCGGGAATTGAAGTCCCGGTGGTATTATTGTTTTCAGAGTTTTGATACCATTGATAGCCAGCTGTTCCTAATCCTGTATATCCAACCGTCAATAAATTAGCGACACCACCCTGACAAACCTTTGAAGACAAAGGATGTGTAGTTATGCTTGGCGATGGATTCACAGTTATGGTAAAAGATATTGAACTCCCGGTACAGGAATTCCCGGTATTTGTATACGAAGGTGTTACAGTAATTGTTGATATTAGCGGAGTCGTCAGAGAATTGTTAAGCACAAATGATGGAATGTTACCCGATCCTGAAGTCAGAAGCCCGATAGAAGTATTACTATTCGTCCATTTATAGACAGTACCTGTGATTGCACCGGTAAAGGAAATTAAATCGGACATTTCTCCATTACATTTAATTTGAGAGGAGATAATATTTACTGTTGGTGTCGGATTAACTGTTATAGTTGCCTTTCCGCTTTGAGCCTGTGTGCAGCCATTAATATTTACATCTTTTACATCAACTAAATTATAGTTGAATATGCCTGCAGTACTTGTTGGCACCTGAATTGTAATGCTATTACCGGTGGTTGTAGTTATTGTTTGATTTTGATCTCCGTTTACATTATAAGTGAAAGTATAAGGTGAAGTACCATTAGATCCGGTAAAAGTAATATAAGGTGAAACAGCATTTAAACAGACATTTGTTGAACCTGAAATAGTAGCTTTTGGAATTGGAATTACAGTTATTATCACCGAACCCGATTGTAGTTGAGAACATGACGATGAACTGCTCTCCTGAACACTAAGTAATTTATAAGTGAAAATTCCCGAAACATTTGTTGGCGCTGATAGGGTGACACTATTTCCTGTAGTTGTTTTCAGAGTTCTGGTTGAACCGTTTATCGAATAGGTAAAAGTATAGGGTGCTGTTCCATTGGCACCGGTAAAAGTGATGAGCGGTGAAGCGGAATTCATACATACACTGCCTATTCCGGAAATAGTAGCTGTTGGAAGGGTATTAATAATAATTTGTTGGGTTTTTGATGCTTTCCCACAGAAATTTTCAGATGTAAGTGTAATTGTATAATTTCCGGGAGTAGTGTATGAATGAGAAGTGTTTTTGGGTACAGATAAAGGAGTAACCTCTAAAGGGGTGCCATCTCCAAAATCCCAGGTGTTAATTGACATGTCGTTGCATTTTTGACTATGCCCCGGAACTGTTGTATTTGTAAATAGAACACTTGAATTTGCACAAGCTGAAACCGGAACATTGAAATTCACTTCAGGTTTAGTAATAATTGTTATGCTATTTGCAGTAAAAACTGTTGATCGACATGCACTTGTGACCGAAAGAGTGGCAATAAATTCATCTGCCGGACAATTGGTTATTTTGAAAGAATGAGGTATTGGATAGTTAGACGATTTTGAAGGATCTGAAGCTGAATAATAAGTTGAAGCAACCATTTCTTCTTGCGTTAGTGATATTATTTGTGAATTATCTCCATAATCTACAAGATATGTTGTCCCGGGAGTGTTGTTTCCCCAATTTGCAATCTCAAATTTCAATTCTGCAGTTGGGGCACATAAATCTGTTGTTTTACCCGGACTAATAATCCCACCTGAAGGATTTGTGACGTTTTTTACAATATATAGTCTAACGTTACTACAACCATTTTTACCTAAAGCTGTGATTTTCATATTATATGCACCAAGCTTGGAATAAGAATGTGAAAATGGAAATATGACATTTGGAGCAATCATTCCATCGCCCCAATCAATTGAATAGGATAATATACAATTTTTATCTATTGAAATATTTCCAACATTTATTGTGTAATTTGGATTTGAAGCTGACGCTTCTAAACAATTACTAAATGGATCAGAATTTAATTGATTATCTGCATCATTAAAATTAATATCAGGTTTTTGTTTTATAGTTATAGTTGCTGTTTTTATTAACGAAGTACATCCATTATTATCTGTTATAGTGAGACTGACTTGATAATTAATCGTACCACAACCTAATGAATTAAACCTAATCGAAGGATTTTGTTCATTTGAAGTTTGTCTATCACCAAAACTCCATGAATATGTATATGGTCCTGTTCCGGTAACAACCGATGTAAATTGAACCGGAGTGTCAGAACATTGATTATCTGTAAACGTGAAGTCAGCAACCGGCAATGATTTAACCATTACAGTCAAATTACCTGTTTGTGATTGCTTATTATTTACGTCAATAACACTATCTAAAGCGAAATTATAAACTTTTTGGGTGGTTGTAGTTATTGGAATTGTTATTGAGGAATTTAAGCCTCCTGTAGAAATTGATGGTTGCAGTACGTTATCAATCTTATATCGAAATGTATAAGGTGGTGTACCACTATTTCCGGTTAATGTGATATTCTGATTGGTGGAATTTAAGCAGACTGAACCCGGGCCTGTAATAGTAGCCGAAATAGCCGCTGGAGCCTGTTCATTTATGGATAATGTATTTCCGGTAGAATTTAAAGTGCTCTCAAAGCTGGTAACCTCTTTAGCGGAAGTAATATTTATAAGATTTGAGAAACAAAAGATGAGAGCAAAAAAGTAAAATCGATCCATAGATTGAAGTTAGAACAATAAGAATATTATATTTAACTCGTCCAGGATATGAAAAGGTGGGAAAGTCAGTTTTTAAACATTTTAAAGTATTAATTGCGAAATTACAATTTATTTTTCAATTCAAAGACATTTTATTAAATTATTGGATAACCTGTATATGTTAATTCTTCGAATCCGGTCACATCGAACACGTCTAAAATAAGTTTATTCTAAACGTGACCGGTATTTCTATTCGTTACGTTGTTTTACAACATTTATATATATATTGGAAACAAAAAAAGGGAAAGGTAAATGTATTCAACAAGAAAATTTTTCAACCTGTCAGAATATAGATGGTTATCCTCTATATATGTTGAAAATATATTGAATAAAAAGCACAGGAAGTATTTTGTGCCACTTTTCTTTAGCAATTGAGATCTATACACAGAAAAGTAACACGACCTTTATTTCGCTTTCTAAATCATTCTTTATTTTGAAAGTAACTATGGGTTAAATATCCACTGGTATAAAATATAATTTAACACCTGGCTCAGTTTTCCGGAATTATATCAAATGGATGTTTATTGGCGGTTAAGTACATTGCCGATATGACCAGATCATAGCTTTTATCAGGGATTTACGTTATGCCGGAATATAGTTCGTCTGAAATTATTTTAATCGTAGAGAATAGTATAGTTCAACTTTAGCAAGTAAGCACTTTGGCGGAATAAGTACTCCGTTTCATTCGGAATAAGTATTAAGTATGCACCGGAATATTCACCTTCTGACTCAATACAGCTTATAAATAGAAATTTATCACCATTAAACCAATGATACAGATGATAGAACAAAAAGTTTAATTGTAAATCTAAATCATCAAACTGAAAAATAAGAAATGTCAATTACTCATTTTTGTTTTTTTCGTACCTCAATCCTTGCTTGTGACATTCTTTCCCGTAATCCACCCTCCTCTAAAAATTCTTTCTCTAAGGTTTTTATTTGTTGGGCAAGCAGGTAAGAAGTTACATTAATCAGGCTTATCATGACGTTGACGCATACTTCAGGGTCCGGACTCTCTATTCCTTTTTGGTAGGTTGCGTAATTCGCATTCGGTGTTCTGTGTTTTTTTGTCAATTGTGCATAATAAGGATGCCCCTTATCCCAATTCTTTAGTTTATTAATACGCTGAAAGTCTTTGTAGTCAATCAATAATTCTTCGAGTGATGCACGGGCTACATTAGTGAGTTTAATTTCAGTTTCTTTTGAAGTGCCCGAAGCCATACTCGCTTCAACAATATTTTGTTTCCCGGATCGTGCTGCTTGTACCATTTGGTCAATTGTACGGTCATAACGTTGAAAATACTTGTTCGTAAAGTATTTTGTGCCATCAAATATTATTTCGGATTTCTGGTAGGTGATCAATCGCTCGTAACCACCATGTTTAGGAATAAAGCCATCAGGGTTGTACTGCTTCTCCATAGTTGTTAAGGGTATAAGTTTTTTTAATCCTGTAATTAATCGGGGGACGCTCACGACTCTCACGACCTTTATACATCGTCGAAAATATCAACAAGGTCCCCATTAAAAATTATTTATAACAATTGATAATCCTTTTTTGTTTATTCGATCAAGTGATTTATTTAAGCTATTCCCTTTCCCAGTGCTCAAATCCCATATTCTCTGGGATCTGTACCATTGGAGACACGGTTTTATAATACAATTGGGTGAAATCATAAAGTGACCCTTTATCCAGGCCGGATGCCGTAAACTCGAAGACCGCACTCACTCTTACCTCTTACCTCTTTTTTACAGTCCGTACTTTTTGTCCCTACGAATTTAGAAAAAAATAGATCCAATGAAGGAAGTTTATTCCCCTGAAGCAATTATTACCCTTATCCTATGGTAATTCATTCCATTTTAAATCGTACGCAACATAACTCCAGGGTATAAAATGTTTCAGATCATAATTTTCTTTCCTGAGTATCTTTTTCTGTCTTGCCCGATCAAGAAATACAAATCCGCATCAACATGATTTTTTAATAATGATATTTTATTTCGCGCTCAGTGTATTCATGATCTCCCTGAAACTTGCCAGTCCTGCTTCCAGGTTTTCTATAATATCTGCTGCCAGGTCTTCCGGATCGGGCAGGTTATCCAGATCCGCTAATGATTTATCACGTAGCCAGGAGATATCCAGGCTGGTTTTATCTCGGGCAATAATCTCTTCATAACTGAACTTGCGCCATTGTCCGTCCGGGTTTGTTTCGGCATTGTAGGTTTCCTTGCGTTTATGTCGGTTTTCTGCATGATAACACAGGATAAAATCTTTCAGGTCATCCAGTTTTAAAGGATTCTTCTTCAACGTGTGATGCACATTGGTACGGTAATCGTACACCCATATTTCCTTTGTCCAGGGTGTTTTGCTTGCCGGTTTGTTATCAAAGAATATTACATTGGCTTTCACCCCGTTGGCATAAAAGATGCCGGTTGGTAAACGCAGTATCGTATGAAGGTCGGTTGTTTCCAGTAATTTCTTACGCACTGTTTCTCCGGCACCCCCTTCAAACAATACATTATCCGGCACAACTACAGCTGCCAGTCCTGTTGTTTTCAGCATGGAGCGGATATGCTGCACAAAGTTCAGTTGTTTGTTGCTGGTGGTTGCCCAGAAGTCCTGACGATTATAGGTCAAATCATCTTTTTCCTGTTCACCTTCTTCGTTTGTAAAGGTCTGGCTGCTCTTTTTCCCGAAAGGAGGATTAGCCAGTACATAATCATAAGTAGTAGGTGAAGCGGCTATCAATGCATCTGCCGGTGAAATAAAATTATCACTGTCGATATCCCCGATATTATGCAGAAACATATTCATTAGAGCCAACCGTCGGGTACTTGCCACGATTTCATTGCCATAGAAAGTCTCCAGCTTAATAAACTTGTTTTGGTCTTTATCCAGTTTGTTGTTTGCTACCAGGTAATCGTACGCCGCCAGGAAGAAACCACCCGTACCACATGCCGGATCAGCAATAGTCTTCATTGGTTGTGGCTGGATACATTCCACCATGGCACGTATCAATGGGCGAGGGGTAAAGTATTGACCTGCACCGCTTTTTACATCCTGTGCATTTTGCTCCAGCAGCTTTTCATAAATATCCCCTTTCACATCGGCACCCATCACCAGCCATTGTTCGCTGTCGATCATATCAATGATTTTAGCCAGCATGGCGGGATCCTGTATCTTATTCTGACTCTTGGTAAAGATCTGACCCAATATACCCTTCTCAGTGCTTAATTCCCTTAATAAGTTAACATAATGGATTTCAAGCTCTGCCCCTTTTTGTCCGGTAAGGCTTTCCCAGTTATAATCAGTTGGGATATTTAATGTACGGTTATAAGGCGGTTTGCTGTATTCATCCGCCATTTTCAAAAACAGCAGGTAGGTAAGTTGCTCCAGGTAATCGCCATACCCGACGCCTACATCACGCAGCGGATTACAGAATGACCATACTTTGGAGACTATAGAGGAGGTATTTTTTATTTCGTTGCTCATTTTAATTTTTCTTTCATTTTTTCAGTAATATAATATCCTCCTGACTTTGAAGAACCTTGAAATTCAATCATATTGGTTTCTTTTGCAATTCGGAGATATCGTTCAATAGTTGGTTTTGGTTTATTTGTTGATTCAGCAATAGATTTTGTATTTATGCCCGGATTATTGTTTATGAGATGAACTATAAAAATCAATTCTCTTTTTACACCATCACTTACACCATTAATTACACCATCACTTATACCATCATTAATAAAATCATTTACACCATCACTTACACCATCACTTACACCATCGTTTTTAGTATTCTCTTTTTTTATAGAGAGTGCTTTTGGTCCATAAAAAGTAAGGGTGACACCATCGGTAGTATCTTTCCAACCTGGAATCTTTAAACCGGCAAGACTACATTCTTCTAGCACTTTCAGAGTTCCACGGCCAAGTTTATCAATAAGCCCTGTTAGAAATACAACATGAGCAATATCAGGATTCACCGGGTGGGAACGATGACTCGTTTTTAAATCCCTTTCGGTTAATCCATCAGGTAAATGGCCACTATTGGATATAACAAAACTATCGGAGTATCACTAATGCAACTTCACTTTATTAATACGATTAATCTATTTAAATCAAGTTTGGTTATAATAGCAGAAACCGAAGAATTGACCATGATTTTTAATTTGTCCTTCTTTGCCATTTCAGCTATTTTTTTAAACCAATATCCCTTAGATTGTCATGTCAATATATTTTCTAATGTCTACTTCGATCAACAGTATCTAATTATATAGATTCACGATAACCCACGTCAACATCACGTAGTGGATTACAGTAGGAACATACTTTTGAGACTATAGAGGAAGTGTTGTTGCTCATTGTCTGAACTATTGATTTAATTGAAATGATTTATTTTCCTAAACAGCATTTTTTGTATTTCTTTCCACTGCCACATGGACATGGGTCGTTTCTTCCAACTTTTGGCGTTTCTACCCGAGACGGTATTGCTTCAACTTCTTCATAACTTGTATTCTCATCAATCTTTGGTGAGCCTGAGACATCTTCAGTTGCATCTTTATAATACTGCCACGTATCAAGGTAATAGCGGTAACGATCGAAGGTGTTATCAAACTTTGGTTTTTTTCTATCAATTCCGGACTCCTGCAGAATCTCTGTCATGCAATCATTCAAATTGCCTGTAATACCCTCGAAAACCAACTCGTGCTGGAATAATTCGGTAATTTGTGCCGTTAATTCCATGGCTTGCAAATCGATTAAATCGCTTACCAGAAAAGCAATCCATTCAGAATCAATAATTGTTTCATCATCTTCCCGTTCAAGAATTTCTTCAGTAACACTTTTAAACCAGTCAATAACTTCTGCCCGTCGTTCAGGTTCGTGGAGGGCTATTTGTTGCAATACTTCGGAAATCATGGACCGCGAATAAAGATACCGGTTAGGCTCGAAGACAAAACTACGTAGTTTATCTAATTTGTCACTGCCCAACTGATATACAATCTCATAGAAATCATCATTCAGATAATCACTTAGCCACGTTTCGATGTAATTTTCATCTTGTCTGAGTATATCAAAAATGACATCCAGTCCACTGTCGTCTTTCAAATCGGCGAGCAACGACAATGCATGTATAAAGAATTCGTGTGTTTTTGGTTTCCATTCCATGTCATCAGTAAACACTTTATAACGTGCTATACTGTCGTACAACATCTTATGTAAATCTGAGATAATTGATTCACGTGGAAGAAGCAATATTCGTTGAATGATTTCGGGATCAATATACAGGTCGTTCTGATAAAGCTCCTGTATCAACTCATTCTCAAACACCGGAGCTTTGGTGGTCTCTTCAACTACTTTTACAGGTATAGGTACAACGTAGAAGGAATCCTTTTCTTCTTCCTCATCCTGCTTTAAGTTTTTATCGAGGCTTAAAAGCATTAAATTTCTGCGAAATTCAAATAAATCAATTTTTAAATTGAATTCAGTGTCTATTTTTTCAATGACTTCCAATCGTGTTCGTGCTTCCTCTAAGTTTTCAATCCCAATAAAGTATAGTAATGTTGTTTCATAGAAACTAAGTACTTCGCTATAATGATATACATCACGATCAGGACACAACGCTTTTAAGTCCATCGTTTCACCCAGTATTTCAGGCACTTTTTCATACTCCACGTTTGCAATGGCTATATTCGCCAAATGTTGTTTTCCATGCAGATATTTCGGATGCAAGATGACAAGCCGGCGAGTTACTTCGTTGGACATAAAATGGTTCCCTTGCTTGTCATAAAGCATTGACAATAAGGTTTTAAATTGTGGAATGGAAGGGTGTTTTTTGATTAAATCGTTTAATTCCTTGATAGCACTGTTTTTCTTCTTTTGCACTTTTAAGGACATTTCCGTTAGCTTCTCCTGGATTTCAGGAGTTACTCCGTAAAGTTGTTGGATTACTTCGGCTGATGCGCTTATCTGATAACCCGATATAAGTTTGGTTTCGTTACTTGTCATAAATTGTCTGAACTATGATATATTTGATTGATGTGATTTGTTTGATTTTTTATATTAACTGACCGCTAAACGCTTTCTTCAATATACTCTGTCTCAAACTCTCACTTTTTAGCAATGCTTCCTTGATGGTTTCTTCTATATTATCACAAACAGTAAGTTTACTTTCTAATTCATCAACGATTTGTTGTTGCACCTTTAATGAAGGTAAATAAATTGGAATTTCATTAACAATCTTCAAGTTAAGATTTGCCATAGTTGTCCCGCCTGCATTATCGGTGAGGTATTTTTTAATTGGCTGACTCGTTAGATAATAATAAAGGAAAAGTGAATTCAGTTTTTCCTTTTGTGGACGAAAATATAAACTTCCTGTCCCACAGAACCATCCTGATTCATTTTTTGTAACTAATCCACACCTTCCCATTTCGCCTCTTCTACCCATTATTACATCTCCTTCTTCTAAAATGTAATTGGGGAGACTATTTCTTTTTTCTTCTTTAATAGAATAAAAATAATTTGCTTCAATTATACCATTTTGAATATGCATTGGGTTTATTAAAGGAATACCATTATCAATATAATCTTCTTTATGTAATTGCGTACCAAAAGGTCCAATTTGAATTTTTTGAGTAGTATCGCTCAAAATATATTCTTCAAAGCCATTATTTTCAAACGCCGCCTTCAACAAACTCTGCCTATAAACTTTCAGTTGCTGTTGTGCGATGAGCAGTTGATGTTTGCCGTTTTCGAGGTCGCTCAGCAGTTCTTCTATTTTGGATACTATGGCGAGTTGTTCGGGGAGAGGCGGTAGCAGTATTTCATAGTCATAAATCTTACTTCCAGAAATTACTGGTTGGGCGGTAGAAACTGATAATTTATTTAGATTTTCATATTCAAGTTTTAATTGAAAAAACTTAATATCAAATTCTGAAATTATAGGATCAACAATTAATGCGTTATCAGTTACCCATGATTTAGGTCTTGTAATACAAGTAACTCCACATTTTGCACCAACTCTACCAATTATTAGTTTTGGATGTTCAATAAAATACTCAGAATGGTACCCATTTATCCCATTTCCACCATACACTGGAAAATCACCACCTTGTAATAAATTGACTTTTATTCCTTTTCCACTTGAAACCTTTAGTATTTCACCTAATTTCTTAATCTGCCAATGCTTTGGTATATTCTTTTCAATATCAAACATTTATATTTATATGATGAGAATGTATTAATAGGAGTGTAGAAATAACGTACCTGACTCGTCTTTATCGTTAAGTTCAAGGCAAATTTCATTATCCGTAAAATGATAATAAACTCCTGTTGGGTAAGTAGGAATATCCGAATCTATTAATGAAAGGATATACTGAATATTATATTCTTCGCAAATTTGTTTTATTTTGTCTAAAAGTCTGATTTTAATTCTATTATCAAGACCTTCTAATATACCATCATGATAAACAAATCGGAAGAAAGAATCCTTTGAATAATGAATCAGCAATGAAAGGTCGAAAGCCATACAAAGCAATTTCTTGTAAGTTGTACCCTGTGCTTCGGAAGTAGATGCTAAATCAGCTGGATTCAGGTAATTGGCATCAAACTCTACATTACCCTGTTTATTGAGTTTTATTGAAATAACGGCATTCGTTCCTAAAATATCATGGATTATGGAATTGAATATCTTATTAATTTCCGCATGCCTTCGGGAGTTAATGGCAGTTCTTATTTCAGCAACTTTAATATCAACCTTTTTCTGCTCAATCTCTATTTCTCCATTAATTCGAAGCGATTGGTCTATCGCTGCAATCTTGTCATTTAATCTTTCAATTTCAGCTTCAGTTTTCGATAATTCAATTTGATATTTTTTGAATTTATCGTAACTATCACGCTCTGTCAGGTATGCTAATTTATCACCTTTTTCTTGTTCCAGCTCGTTAATAGATGTATTAACTTCACTATATTCTACTTTCAAAGTAGATAGGTTATCCGAAAGATACATTTTTCTTTCTTTTGAGATTGCTTCGTTGAAACTCAATAATTCAGCATAGTCTTTTTTTAGCTCCACTGAATAATATAAATTTACGTCTTCGAACAGCTTGATTAAGTTTTCAGTATTTACCTCACCAACAATAGATTGTAGAGATTCCTCAATTTTAGATATTTCATACGAAATGCGATAGCGTTCTGTATTCAGCTCTTGTATTCTGAAATCAATATTATCAATAAGATCTTTATTAATTTCTTTGTCTTTTTCGAAAAAGTTAAATTTATCAATGGTTGATTGAGCCGATTGTGCTTCTTGTTTTTTAATTTCCTGCAATCCTACTAATCGGTCACGTTCTCCAATATCCACATTTGATTCTGCTTTCAGAATTTTTATGGTATTGCGTTTGGCTTCAATCGTATCTTCAAAATTCAGTTTTTCTTCAATCAAAGCAGCATCATAACCAAGTAATTCAAATACAAATGGTTTCCATGTAATATGTTTCCCTTTGTTGAATTTATTCAACTGATATACATCCCCAAAATCCTGTTGTGTACGCAAAAAATAAGTGATTGATTTTCTATAATCAAAATCAGTCAAAACATTAAAACCAAGATAAGAATTAAGTAGTTCCCTCGACTTATCGAAACCTATATTTTCAGCATCCCATGCTTGAGGAGGTATAAAATCAATAGATTTTAATTCCGATATTTTGAAAGATATTTTAGTAGGATTATTTATTTCACGTCTAATAGTAAGAAATTTACCATTATTCAATTCAATTTCACCATAAAAGATCACATCGGAAAACACCTTTCTGTTTCCAAATACTTTCCTATCAAATGAACCAATCAATAGAAAATTAATTACATGAATCAGTGATGTTTTCCCCAGATTATGCACATCTTTTTTCGATATCTTATCAAAAATAGTCGCTAACACAACATTGAATAATGGATTAAATTCAATATTCCTGAAGTGTTTATTTGCATATACTTTTACAATTTTCATACTTCAATCATTTTTATGGAATCTAATTTTTCAATGTATTCAATTTTTCCTAACAAATAAAGAAACGACAATGCATACTGATAATTTTCAGTAGCACCAGTTCCGATTTTTTGAATCAGTACATTTTTTAAATCATCATACCTGATAATACCGTTTCTCTGAATTTCTCCCAATGAAACTGCTGATAAATAAGGTACTGACAATTTTATATTTGTATGTTTATCGGGTTTAATCATAATTCTTTTTTGCCTATATCACAGCTGCAATACATATAATTTAAAAATACTCTTACCAAACGTTTTTTGAATTTTAAATCGGGATTTGAAGATATAACATGATCGTACAGCTCTTCTAATATATTTTCAAATGCTGCATATTCATTTCTAAAGATAGCTATTTTGGCATTTAACTCATCAATTGTATCTTCGTATAAATCCTTGATTTTTGTGTTTATTGGGTCAGATAGAAATGTCTTTATAAAATCAAAGTAAATGTAGTGCTTTTTAATTACATCATCAAAATATTCCTGACTCAATTTGTTTAATTCATTCTTTTTGTTTTTATCTATAAAAGTCAAATCATGTATTGCATTTTCGAGTTCTTTATCTTCAGGTATTGCTTTATGGATTAGTGTGATAATTTCTTTTAAATCACTTTCGTCAAATTGTAACGGATTCAATAAATCTCTCAATTTTGCTTCACGTACAACATCAGGATATGATTTTAGCCATTGTTGTATCTTTTCTAATCCAATAACAATATTGGGTATTCCGGTATTGCCATTATTCAAATCTTCAATTTTCTCATCTTGTATTCCAGTAAGTTTTCTATTAGTAAAAAGCAGATAATGAGTAATCTTACCAACAGATTTTAAACGCTCTATTGCTGGTAAAACATCACTTCTAAGTATTTTTTGAAATTCCGGATCAGAACAACTGGCATTAACTTTAGTTGTATGTTTTGCTTGTATAACAATTTGTCCTTCCCAAGGTTGTGATTCACTTGGAATACAATTCGCTTTTCCAATAAATTTTCCATCTCGCCCACCGTCAGTTCCTTTTGCAAAAGGAATAACAGCTTCCCCTAAAATCTTCCGGCAAATTAATGTTGTAAGATTTTCAAAATCATCAGCGTTTAAATCATGTAAAGGATAATTTCTCATAGATATGATTTTTTAAGTTAAGCCGCTAATACCTCATTCAACTCATTAATTATCTCTTCCGTTTGTTCTCCAAACAATTGCCACATCTTTCCCAATCCTCCCTGTGCATTAAAGGGGTTTAGATCGAAATCCTCTTTTTCGATATGGAAACTATGGATCACATAGTCTTTAATCATGCGCAACCAGTTCATTTGTTCCTCATTAAAACGGTTATGTTGCCCGGCATTCATTTTAAACAGCCAGTCTTTAAAATTTTTATCTACTGTTTTATCGAAAGATGTCAGGGTACTATCTATCCCACTCACTTTACGGATAAGCGATACAATGGCGGTAAGTTCGTTTAGTGCGGAACCATTGCATTGTTCCAGTGTTTCAAAAGCCCGCCATACATGCATGGGTGCCAGTGCAGGCCTGTCGGTTAGCAATTTTTCCAGCACTTCTTTGATCATGCTGTAAGTAAGCTCCCTCCTGCGATACGGTTGGTTGTAGAATATCTGCAAAGCTACCAATTCATCCTTGTGGAGCAGCATCCATTCAGTAAAATCCTTTACCAGTTCTGCAGCCTTGTCTTTGTTGTCTTTATCCCATTCTGCATGGATCACTTCGTCCGGATTTATCGAATCAATCCTTTGTTCGTGTGCCTTCCTTACATTTTCAATGTATTCGTTCAGTTCCCCTGTAAATAGTTTGGCTGTCTCATTCTGGTACTTTTCAACAGCTGTTTTAATTGCTTTTTCAATTTCCACAGGAGCTGATCCTGGATGATCATTCTGTACCTTTGTTTCGAGTCCTTCGAGAATATCGGGATCAAAGGCATTTAATAATCCCTGTACTACCTGGCTAATGGTTTTCCCGTTTGCCAGGCTGGTAAATTTTGTTTTTTCTTTTTCTGTAATTTGTTTATCCAACCTTGTCAGGCGGTTAGCCAGTGATGTAAACAATTCTTCATCGCGTACGCCCACCGCAACAGCCTGCAACAAATCTTTCAACGGGATTCCGGGTCTTTTCTCCAACGGGCGGCTGTCGGTTTTCAGACTTCGGGTAACGCCTATGGCATCCACAATGACAAAATGATCCTTGGTGTGCCTGGCTGTGGGTGTCACCTTTTGCAGGGTATCCAGATCAATGGTGCGGGTGCCGCGACCTTTCATTTGTTCAAAATAGTTGATGCTTTTCACATCCCTCATAAAGAGCAATATCTCAAGTGGCTTTACATCGGTACCGGTAGCGATCATATCCACTGTTACAGCAATGCGCGGGTAATAACTGTTTCTGAAATCTGACAAGGTGTCTTTTGGGTTCTTGCCTTCTTCAATCACATTGTCATCGGCATCCTTCCTGTCTTTTTCCGATTTGTAGGTGATTTTCTTGCAGAAGTTATTCTCTTCGGCAAACTCTTCCCGCACGATTTGTATAATATCATCAGCATGACTGTCTGTCTTAGCAAAGATCAGGGTCTTGGGTACTTCAAAGCTCCCGTATTTATCAAACCTGTCAGGGAAGATACCCGGTAAGTTCTCTTTAAATGAGCGAATGATGGTCCTGATCTGGTTGGGATTGACGATATCTTTATCCAGTTGCTGAGATGAGTAATTTTCATCTTCATCCTGCAGTTCCATCCGTTTCTTGCGGGTTAATCGTTCCCGGTGTTCAATATATTCCCCTTTCCAGAGTGTGGCTCCCTGTTGGGTTACTTTGGTATCGATAATAAATACATCATATCCCACATTCACATTGTCGGCAACTGCCATTTCATGCGAATACTCACTCACTATGTTCTGATCAAAATAACCAAAAGTACGTTTATCCGGTGTTGCGGTTAGTCCTACTTCAAAGGCGTCGTAATATTCCAACACCTGTTTCCACAGGTTGTAAATACTCCGGTGGCATTCGTCAATCACGATAAAGTCGAAAAACTCAATCGGTATTTTCCAATCATATTCAATAGGAGGTATTGATTTCGGTTGGTATTTTTGTTCGTTTGGATTCTCTTCCTCTGCCGATTCTTCCAGTTCGGTTCCTTTCAGGATGGAATACAACCGTTGAATGGTACTAATGCATACCTGGCTGTCGGTAGCGATATAACTTGATTTTAACCGTTGTACACTGTACAATTCTGTGAATTTACGGTTGTCATCATTGGGCAGATAGGACATAAATTCCTGTTCAGCCTGCTCCCCAAGATTTTTGGTGTCTACCAGAAACAATACCCGTTTTGCCTTCGCGAATTTCAATAAACGATAAATAAAGGTAATGGCAGTAAATGTCTTTCCCGATCCGGTAGCCATTTGTATCAGGGCCCTTGGACGGTTATCTTTAAACGAGCTGTCTAAGTTGGTAATGGCATTAATCTGGCAGTCGCGCAACCCAAGAGTTGGCAAAACAGGCAACTCCAGGAGTCTTCTTCGTAAAGACTTCTCTTTCTTTATCCATTCCCTGAGTGTTTCAGGTCGGTGAAAACTGAATACGGTTCTTGATCTTGGTTTTGGATCTGTAAAATCTGTAAGTTTTGTTATCTCACCGGTACTGATATACCCGTAAGGTAAAGGTTCATTGTTCAAATGCCTGAGTCTGGCAGTAGCGTATCCTTCGGTTTGATCCTCATGGATGGTTAAGTGAAACCCTTCTTCTTCCTTTTTTGCCTCTATGACTCCACAAGGTTTCCCATCCACAAAAAGCACATAATCAGCCGGTCCTGCATCTGTCAGAAATTCTTTGACTGCTACTCCAATCCCGGCATGTAAATTTATACGATTCATCCCCTGAATAATCCAGCCACAAGCCAGTAGCTGACTATCGATGTTATCGCGTGCAATTTGTTCAGGGTTTTGATTTGGCATTGAATTGTTAGTTATTAAACTAATAATGACATGATTTTTTTACAAGTTCCAAAATTACGCAAACTATTTTAATTTTCACATATACTTGTTAATTATTTTAGACTCAAACTTCTCTTTCACACCAATAAATGAACAATATTTACGTTACTCTATTCAATACTTTTTCCATGAAAAAATAAATACTCATTTTTGTTCATAATTCTTGAACAGTTTAGAGTGTTATTAGCCAACAAACTCTTAATTCTGAACTCTTAAATTAAAAATGACCGATACCTGAATTAAGGCATCGGTCATTCTAATTTGTATATTTTTTTTAAATCGGGTATAAACTTTCAGGTAAGTTCTGAAATTATTATTTTCCATTTCATAGGGTGAGAATAATCCGGTTTACATTTTTCATTTAATTTTAAATCTGGATAAAAATTGAAGTTTTTTTTTAGTTCTCTTTCAAAAACTGGTTCACTCATTAATTTGAATTAATCCCGAACCCTGTTTTGAAAAAATAAATCCTGTTATATTTAATTCATAACGCAACGCACTCCAAAACCAAATGATTTACTTGTAATTTGATGCGAAAACAAATTGATTTGATCATTAATAATCTCTTCAGTGAGAGCATACGTATCCGATTTTGTGATGGTCCAAAATGCAGATTGCAATCCAATACTATAATATCCATCATTAAAACGTCAGGCAGTTGGATAAAATGAACATCCGGAAGTATTATTCAACGCCAGTTCGTTTCCATCCCCTCTACTTTCTCTTCACTACCCCTTTTAGTAATGTTTAGATGTATTACGGTCGTATTACGGTGGTATTGCGGTGGTAATGCGGTGTTAATGCGGTGTAATATTAGACCGCAATATCTCCGCAGTACCTCCGCAAGATAACGTCAATACTTTCTTAATTCATCTATAGGGTATCCAAAGGGGAAGTAAAGGGGAGAAAAACGTTTTGTGTTTCGTGTTCCGCGTTCCGCGTTTCGTGTTCCGCGTTGAAATGGCTTTTAAATCCGGGAAAATTTAAATAACAATTGAATTTTTCTATTGATTATCCACTTTTTGGTGGATAATAATTGAATTAAATAAAAGTATGAATATATTAAATAAAATATAGTAAAATTAAATAAATATAAAAATAACTTTATTATTTGTTTATAAATTGACAAATAAATACATTTGTATAGGCATGTAAAACTAATGTATGATACATAAAGTTAAAATAAACAAATCAGATAAATTGTGATGTTGACAGTACGGAGGATCATCAGATGAATAAAATAAGAGTTGTAGATAAGAAAACTCTTAAATCGGATCTCTGCATTTTAATTTTTCTAATTCTAAACATAAAATAAATAATCTGTGTAAATCAGTGTCATCTGTGGACAATAATAACCCCCAGCCCCTAAAGGGGAGTAATAATAGATCAGTGGATAATAATTACCCCCAGCCCCTAAAGGGGAGTAAGAATAGATCAGTGGACAATAATAACCCCCCAGCCCCTAAAGGGGAGTAATAATAGACCAGTGGACAATCTTTTTCTTTATTTCTTGCATTAAAAAAAATCTGTGTAAATCAGTAACTACTCAGGACTCTGACAATATGATCAGAAGTTATTTGCCACAGCAAGGAGTGCTGAGAAAGGATTTTGATTATTCTTCTTAGCAGTTTGTGTGATTGAATGAATATGGCAAAAAGCATCCG
>Ga0302286_10000280_pt1 | contig 42797 bp, 37 predicted proteins | sample III_Fen_E2_3_FD_198765 | JGI IMG/M metagenome (GOLD analysis project Ga0302286, IMG submission 198765) | Peat permafrost microbial communities from Stordalen Mire near Abisko, Sweden - III_Fen_E2_3 | ecosystem: Environmental > Terrestrial > Soil > Wetlands > Permafrost | place: Sweden: Abisko...
CCTTATTCTCCAGAAAATTACTCACCACATCAACCGAATAACCCTGGGCAACTGCATTAAGATCGAGTGTCACTCCGGGATATTTTTTGATGATCTTTCGGCCTTCAAGCTTTACTTTGTCCATTCCAACAAATTGCAATAAACTATCGATATAAGCCGTGTCGTGCTTGGCAATTGGGGCATTTCCAAAGCCCCAGGCATGAACGAGAGGTCCTACCGTAATATCTAAAGCACCTCCGGAAATAGCACCGACTTCAACCGATTTTTTAAAGACATCGATAAACCAGTCGTCGGCTTCCACCGTAGGATCGTTTTTATTTACCCTTGAAATGATTGACGTAGAATCATAGATGGAACATGATTTATCAAATGCTTTTAGGATAGAATCAATTTCGTTACTGTAATCTTCATTTTTTGAGTTTTCATAAGTAATGTTGTAGGTAGTTCCCTGGGCAAAGCCTGAAATTTTAATGTATTCGCTCTTTTTCTTTTGACAGGCAGAAAGAAGTAGTGCTAAGATCAATAACCATCCAAAAAATCTCATAATTCTTGTTTAATGTTGCAAAAAAGTGAATGCCGTAAAAGTAAAACTAATAATTTACTAAATTGCTGGTGTTGTGTTAATGATCTTTTGACGGAGCGTCATGCCGAACTTCCAGCCCGCTCGCTTGGCAGTCGGGGTTTCGGCATCCCTTTTTCGGGTGAGGAGCTTGTCCAAAAAGTCAAAATACTCGCGGATAAGGTCATCCCGAACTTGTTTCGGGATCTGACCTCCAGTTTGTTGTGATTCTGGAACAAGTTCAGGATGACTGTATCAAGGACTTTTTGGAGAGCTTCGACTGGGATCTGGCAAAATCAAGTTAACACAACACTGGTTAGTTTTTTGATTACATCAAATCTTTCTGAATATTCAAAGGTTTGATTAGATTTAGATATTGATCAACGGTTGGAATACATGAAACAAAAAAGAATTAATGTCAGACATTGGCTTTTCCTATTTTTTACCACATTGGCGGTCGTATTGGCTTCGTTTACGGTAGGGAAAGATATTTATGCCCATAACGACAACGGCCTTATTTCTTTCGCTTTTGTGAATTTCTTCGGGTATCTCTTTGTTTTCCTGTTTATGCCTGTTGAACTGGCTTTTATCTTTTACCTCCGGTCGGGATATGATCCGGTCATGTTAAACCTCATTGCTATTGCGACGGCTTTTGTGGCTCAGATTGTAAATTATGTGTTTGGATATTTCTTTAGTTCCCGGATTATCGATCAGCTTATTGGACGCGAACGCTATGAAACCGCAGAAGAGGAAATCCGGAAATACGGGAAATGGACTTTGCTTCTTTCCAACTTGTTGCCACTTTCATCTCCGGTGATTTCGCTTGCTGCCGGAATGATCAAATATCATCTAAGAGAAGCTCTGTTCTTTAGTTTTCTGGGAATATTGATGAGGTATTTGGTGCTGACGTTTGCTTTTTCGTTGTAATTTAGTGAGCGGGTGACTCAAAGTCACCCACTCACTAAAGAGTTTATTTATAGCAAATCTGCTTCCAATAGCAATTCTTCCATGTCAACCTGAACATTCATGGCTTCGTTGCGGGCTTTTTCAGCAAAGTCTTCGCCGTTTGACGCGTAAATGATCTGGCGTGAAGAGTTGACCAATAATCCGCATTGGTCGTTCATACCGTATTTAGCAACTTCTTCGAGGCTTCCACCCTGTGCTCCAACACCGGGAACCAACAGAAAATGATCAGGAATCAATTCGCGGATTTCTTCGAGTTTTTCGGCTTTGGTGGCACCAACTACATACATCATGTTGTCGGTAGTTCCCCAGTTTTGCGAGGCTTTTAGCACCGATTCGAAAAGCTGGTCGCCTGTTTCCGCATTTTTCAGGTACTGGAAATCGGCTGCTCCTTTGTTCGAGGTTAATGCCAGCAGAATCACCCAACGATCGAGGTAGGTCATGAATGGTTTTACCGAATCCTCGCCCATGTAAGGAGCTACGGTCACGGCATCAAAATCCATACTTTCGAAAAATGCACGGGCATACAGGTTTGAGGTATTTCCAATATCGCCACGTTTGGCATCGGCAATAATGAACTGTTCCGGATACTTTTCGCGAATATATTTTACGGTTTTTTCAAGACTTACCCAGCCTGCAACTCCCATGCTTTCATAAAAAGCGAGGTTCGGTTTGTATGCAACGCACAAGTCTTGCGTAGCATCAATAATTTCTTTGTTGAACGAAAAAATCGGATCGCTGGTTGCTTTTAAAAATTGTGGAATTTTCAGAATGTCAGTATCCAGTCCAACGCACAAAAAGCTGCGTTTCAGTTTAATTTGTTCAAAAAGTTGTTCTTTGTTCATGTTCTTTATTTTGTTGCGGGATACGGGATTCGAGTTGCGGGTTGTGCTTTGAAACCCGTAACTCGCAACACGCAACCCGGATCATTAAATCTCAGCTTCCTTCAGTTTTTCTGCATTTTCTTCTACCTGTAACTTGTCGATGATTTCATCCAGATCGCCACCAACAACAGCCTGAAGATTGTAGATCGTTAAATTGATTCGGTGATCGGTGATTCGTCCCTGAGGCCAGTTGTAAGTACGAATTTTTGCAGAACGGTCACCTGTCGAAACCATGGTTTTACGTTTCGAAGCGATTGCATCAAGGTATTTCTGATGTTCCTGATTGTAAATTCGGGTACGCAATTCAACCATTGCTTTTGCCAGGTTCTTGATTTGTGATTTTTGATCCTGACAGGTAACTACAATTCCGGTTGGAATGTGGGTCAAACGAATTGCCGAGTACGTCGTGTTAACTGATTGTCCGCCAGGTCCAGAAGAACAGTAGGTGTCTTTTCGAATGTCACTTTCACGTAGGTCGATATCAAATTCTTCAGCTTCAGGCAAAACGGCAACTGTTGCTGCTGAAGTGTGAACACGTCCCTGAGTTTCGGTTTGCGGTACACGTTGTACACGGTGAACACCCGATTCATATTTCATAACTCCGTAAACGCCTTCTCCGGTAATGGTAGCAACAATTTCCTTGTATCCACCAGATGTTCCTTCACTGGTATTGGTTATTTCCAACCTCCATCCGCGACGTTCGCAGAATTTGGAGTACATGCGGAACAAGTCGCCTGCAAAAATACTGGCTTCGTCGCCACCGGTACCAGCACGAATTTCGAGAATGGCATTTTTACCATCTTCAGGATCGGCCGGGATTAAAAGCAATTTGATATTTTGTTCTTTTTCAGGAATTAATGTTTCGGAAGTTTCGATCTCTTCACGAGCCATTTCACGCAAATCTTCGTCGATTTCTTCGGCCAAAATTTGTTTCCCTGATTCGATATTTTCGATGGTTGATTTGTAGTCTCTAAAAGCAGCAGTCAACAATTCTAACCGTTTGTATTCCTGATTGAGTTTGACATAGCGTTTCATGTCGCTCATCACCGATGGATCGGTAATCTGAGAGCCAACTTCTTCGAAGCGATATCGGATTGCCTCGTATTTCTCTAGTAATGAATAGTCTGCCATATGTAATAAGATGATAGATTAAAAATAAAATAATAGTACAATGCCTGGGTATTCCGACAAGCGTAGCTAATATTCAAATTCTCCGAAGGGAGACTGGATGGTGAGTTTTTTGCCGTTGTATGCTTCTACGCGACCCACAATGCGGGCATCGATGTTATATTTTTCGGAGATGGCAATTACCTGAGCAGCATATTCCGGAGCCAGATATACTTCGAAACGATGTCCCATGTTGAAAACCTTATACATTTCAGACCAGCTTGTGCCCGATTCTTCCTGAATCATCCGGAACAGTGGCGGAACATCGAAAAGATTGTCCTTGATAACGTGTACCTGATCGACAAAATGCAATACTTTGGTTTGAGCTCCACCCGAACAATGAATCATTCCATGAATGTTTTTCCGGAGAGCTTCCAATAAATCTTTTACTACCGGGGCATAGGTGCGGGTAGGGGAGAGTACCAGTTTCCCGGCATCCAGACCAACTTCGGCAATCGCGTCGGTGAGTTTCTTGTTGCCAGAGTAAATAAGCTCTGCCGGAACTTCCGGATCAAAACTTTCGGGGTATTTCTGCGCCAGGTAATTGGCAAATACATCGTGACGGGCTGAGGTCAATCCATTGCTGCCCATGCCGCCGTTATATTCTTTTTCGTAAGTAGCCTGTCCAAATGAGGCCAGCCCAACGATTACATCACCGGCTTGAATACGATCGGCCGAGATCACATCTTTGCGTTTCATCCGGCAGGTTACCGTCGAATCGACAATGATGGTGCGTACAACATCGCCTACATCAGCAGTTTCACCGCCGGTTGGGTAAATGTTGACACCCATTTCGCGCAATTCAGCGCAAAGTTCTTCTGTTCCGTTAATGATGGCAGCGATGACTTCTCCCGGAATTTTGTTTTTATTTCGGCCAATGGTTGATGATAACAAAATGTTATCAGTTGCACCAACGCAAAGTAAATCGTCGAGGTTCATGATAATGGCATCCTGAGCAATGCCTTTCCATACTGAAATATCTCCGGTTTCTTTCCAATAAAGGTATGCTAACGACGATTTTGTGCCAGCACCATCGGCATGCATAATGTTACACCAATTGGCATCACCTCCCAGAATGTCTGGAATGATTTTGCAAAATGCTTTGGGGTACAAGCCTTTGTCGATGTTTTTAATGGCATTGTGAACGTCTTCCTTTGAAGCCGAAACGCCACGCGCCATATATCGGTTATCTGCTGACATACAAACTAATTTTCAGTATCAATTTTAGTGCGACAAAGGTAATATTTTTGGGGAAATAAAAAGGACGGTAATAGAGACTGGTTTCAAAACCAGCCCGCGCTAAAAGTGAAGGCAAAATAACTTGCATAAGTTAACTATTTGTAACCACCCCATAAATTGAGAAAAAGAGAAATGCCGAATGTGTGCTTTCTGAACTATTTGATCTACTGGTACTTCTTTGTTTTTATTTCTTCGGGTGCTGGGTTCAATTAAAAATGTTATATTTAGGAAGTTCGATTTTAATGGTTCGCTTTACCTAGTTTTGCAGTCTGAATCGGAAATCACCTCCCTGTCAGATTTATTCATTTCGTACAAGACAAGCGTAATATCTATGGAATCAAAAGGATCACCGGTAACTTTAGGAACTGAAAGTGTATGGCGTTTGCTGTTGCAATATGCTATTCCTTCCGTCATTGCGATGACAGCTGCATCGCTTTACAACATCATCGACAGTATTTTTATTGGTCAGGGAGTCGGTGCTTTTGCTATTTCAGGATTGGCGATTACGTTTCCATTGATGAATCTTTCGGTTGCTTTTGGAACTTTGATTGGAGTAGGAGCATCAACGCTAATGTCGCTACGTTTGGGGCAGAAAGATTATTCTTCAGCCAATAGTATTCTCGGAAATGTATTTGTGTTGAATACTATTTTAGGTCTTCTCTACACGGTTATTGTGCTGCTATTTCTTGATCCTATTCTTTATTTTTTTGGAGCCAGTGCCCAAACTATTCCCTATGCGCATGAATATATGGTGGTGATTTTGCTGGGGAATGTGATAACACACCAGTATTTTGGGTCGAATGCCTTGCTTCGGGCAACAGGTAATCCCCGGATGTCGATGTATGCCACGATTTGCTCCGTTATTATCAACATCATTTTGGCTCCTGTTTTTATTTATGGATTTAACTGGGGAATCCGTGGTGCAGCTCTGGCTACTGTTATCGCACAAGCATCAATGTTGATCTGGCAAATTAAACTTTTCAGTAATAAGGATAGTTTCATCCATTTTCAAAAAGGTATTTTTAAGCTTAAACGTAAGATTATCATCGATTCATTTTCGATTGGAATAGCTCCGTTTCTGATGAATGCAGCTTCGTGTGTTATTATCATCCTGATTAATCAGGGATTGATCAGGCATGGCGGAGACTTGCATGTGGGGGCTTACGGAATCATAAATCGGGTAGCATTTCTTTTTGGTATGATTGTGATGGGATTAAATCAAGGGATGCAACCAATAGCCGGATATAATTTCGGAGCTAACCAAATTGACCGGGTGAATCGCGTGTTGAAATATACCATTGCTCTGGCAACTGGCGTAATGATGATCGGTTTTTTGACCTGTGAAATCTTTCCACATGCAGTTGCTTCTATTTTTACAAAGGATCAAACATTGATTGATCTGGCGGTTCCTGGTTTGCAAATTGTGTTTCTATTTTCGCCGATTGTCGGATTTCAAATGGTTACTTCAAACTTCTTTCAAAGTATTGGAATGGCAAAAAAAGCTATATTTATGTCTTTGTCGCGACAAGTGTTAATTTTATTGTCATGTTTGCTGATACTGCCTCGGTTTTTGGGTGTCAAGGGAGTTTGGTTTAGTTTGCCAACCGCCGATTTATTGGCCAGTGTTATTGCTGCATTTATGTTGATCTCACAATACCGAAAAACGGTAGTTAAACAATAGTATTGTTAACCCTTGAACTGAATAACTATGAACGAAAAATTTATGATTAACCTTGGACGGCAGCTTGGAAGCGGAGGCCGTCAGATCGGAGAAAAATTAGCCGGGCAGTTAGGCATAGCTGTTTACGATAAAGAGCTAATTCTTCTGGCATCGCAGGAAAGCGGATTGGGGAAAGAGTTTTTTGAACAGTTTGATGAGAAAACCAACCATAGTATTTTCGGGGGAATGTTTGGTTTGCGTGGCGTTTTTTCGGATGAAATATATGCCAACAGCTATTTGAGTAATGAAACTTTGTTTCAGATACAAAGTGATGTGATCCGCAATCTGGCTGAAAAACAATCATGTATCTTCATTGGCCGTTGTGCCGATTATGTGCTTCAGGATTATCACCGTTGCCTGAATTTGTTCATTACCGCCAATATGGCCGATCGGATTAAACGTGTTGCTGAAATGGAGAAGATGCCGGAACATAAGGCGAAAGACTATATTGAAAAAATGGATAAAAAACGCGCCGGATACTATAACTACTTCAGCAATAAGACCTGGGGAGCTGCCGATTCCTATCATTTATGCATCAACTCGTCTATTCTGGGAATCGACGAAACCGTGAATTTCATTCAGCAGTTTGCTCAAAAAAAATTGGGACTGGTATAATTTGGCTTGGGTATCTTTAATCAATTCATTGATCTTTCTCAGCATACTTTTATCCTTTAATAGCCAGAAGGTGTAGGCTTCCTATGAGTTTTTGGTAAAGGTTATGATTATATTTCTTCAATTAAATCTTTCTGAACACCCTTTCTTTTCTTCATTTGCTTAATTGACTCATAAAGTCTGTCGGCATTTGCTTTGGAATTTAAAAGATGAACAGTTTCCATTATTGAATTATATTCATTCAATGAGATTAAAACAGTTCCATTTCAGGAACCTCTTTTAATTATCAGTGTTTCATTGTTTTCCTCAACATCATCAAGAAACTTTTTTAACCCTGTTCTAAATTCAGTATAGTTTGCAGCAATCATAGGATTTTATATTGTTGGCTTATCGTTTCGTTACCAGATGTTCAATAAAAAAGCACAGAACTCTCGTCCTGTGCTTCTATCGGTTGTTTGTGCCGGACTTATAGCACAATATTTACAATTTTATTCGGTACAACAATCACTTTTTTAGGAGTTTTCCCTTCGAGCCATTTGATGGATGTTTCGTGAGCCAATACCGCTTTTTCAATTTCAGCAGTTGGAGTTCCAACCGGCATTTCAAGCTTGAACCGAACTTTGCCATTAAATGAAATCGGGTATTCAAATACATCTTCTGTTAGCATTGCCGGATCAACTTCGGGCCAGGGAGCATATGCCAGAGTTTCTTTATTCCCATACAATTGCCAAAGTTCTTCAGCAAGATGCGGTGCATACGGCGATAAGATCTTTGCAAAAATTTCAGCAGTTTGTTTGCTCACTTTGCCTTTCTTCAAGGCTAGATTATTGAATACCATCAAGGCTGAAATCCCGGTATTGAATTTCATGTTCTCAATATCGAAAGCTACTTTTTTGATGGTCTGGTGAAGCAATTTCAACGTTTCTTTGTCGTCAGCTTCATCAACAATATTTTCCGGAGTTCCGAAGAAACGAGAGGCGCGGTTCAGGAACCCAAATACTCCTTTTACACCGTTTTCAGCCCAGGGTTTAGTATCGTCGAGTGGGCCCATGAACATTTCGTACAAACGAAGCGAATCGGCACCAAACTTAGAAACCACATCATCCGGGTTCACCACATTTTTCAACGACTTCGACATTTTTGCCACAATCTGGGTAAGCTCTTCTCCCGTCTCAGTATGAAAATACGTTCCTTCTTTTTCTTCGACCAAATCGCTGGCAACTTTAGCCCCAGTCGCTGTTTGGTAAGCAAAAGCTAAGATCATTCCCTGATTGAACAGTTTTTGGAATGGTTCAGGAGTTGAAACAATGCCTAAATCGAACAGCACTTTATGCCAAAAACGTGAATACAACAAGTGAAGTACAGCATGTTCGGCTCCTCCCACATAAAGGTCAACCGGCATCCAGTAGTTTTCAAGCTTTTTGTCAAAAATCGATTCGTCGTTTCGTGGGTCGATGTAACGCAGGTAATACCAGCAAGAGCCTGCCCATTGTGGCATCGTATTCGTTTCGCGGCGCCCTTTGCGACCGTTTTTATCAGTTACATACAACCAATCGGTAGCATTGGCCAGCGGAGATTCACCACCTTCGCCAGGTTCATATTTTTCCATCTCCGGAAGTTGAACCGGAAGATTATCTTCGACTAATGTAATTTCACCATCTTCCCAGTGAATAACCGGGAACGGTTCTCCCCAATAACGCTGACGGCTAAATAACCAGTCGCGCAATTTGAAGTTGGTAGTTGCCTTTCCGATTCCTTTCTCGCCTAACCAGGCAACAACGGTAGCAATACCTTGTTTTTTATTCATGCCATTCAGGTCAAGGCCAATGGCACTATTCGCTGAATTGATATATGCACCGTCTTCGGTCCAGCAAGCTTCTCCAGCCAAAACTTTGGCTCGGGTTTCTTCATCAGCACTTTTCGGATCGAGAATGCAGATTACCGGAATGTTGAATTTCTGAGCGAACTCAAAGTCGCGGGTATCGTGTGCAGGAACAGCCATGATGGCTCCGGTTCCATAGCCCATCAGGACATAATCTGCAACCCACACCGGAATTGGCAAACCTGTAATCGGGTTAATGGCATTACGTCCGGTGAAAACGCCGGTTTTTTCTTTAGCCAGCTCCGTTCGATCCAGATCAGATTTCATCGAAGCTGCCTGGATATATTTTTTCACCTGATCAGCATTTTCAGGTGTTACCAGACTATTCAGCATTGGATGTTCGGGAGAGACCACCATATAAGTGGCACCAAATAAGGTGTCAGGACGAGTGGTATAAACCCGCAATTTTTCAGTCAGTCCTTCAACGGCAAAGTCAACTTCGGCACCTGTGGATTTACCAATCCAGTTCTTCTGCATGTCTTTTACACCTTCTGGCCAATCCAGACTATCCAGTCCTTCCAGCAAACGTTCGGCATAATGAGGAATGCGAAGTAACCACTGTTTCAGATTCTTTCGGGTTACCTGATTGCCACATTTTTCATGCGAACCATCCGTTAAAACTTCTTCGTTGGCACAAACAGTCTTACACGACTGACACCACCAAACCTGAGCATTATCGTAATAGGCCAGGCGTTTTTCGCTGATGTAATGATTAATTGCAGCTTGTCCCTGAGCATGAACATCGGCTGGAATTGGCAATTCACTAATTGGGCGACCTTTTCCAGCTTCTGCATCAAACCAGGTGTTGTAGAGCTTGGTGAAAATCCATTGAGTCCAACGGAAATATTTTGGATCGGTGGTATTGATTTCACGCGTCCAGTCGTAGCTCAATCCCAGAGATTTGATCTGCCTGCGGAAATTATCGCAGTTTTTATTGGTGGTAATTGCCGGGTGAGTTCCGGTTTGAATCGCATATTGTTCTGCTGGTAATCCGAAAGCGTCCCATCCCATGGGGTGAAGCACATTAAAACCTTTCATGCGTTTGTAACGGCACATGATGTCGGTTGCAGTGTAGCCTTCGGGATGTCCTACATGCAAACCTGCTCCTGAAGGATATGGAAACATGTCGAGGACATAATATTTTGGTTTCGAAAAGTCGTTTTCTGTTTTGAACGTCTGGTGTTCTTCCCAGTATTGTTGCCATTTAGGCTCAATTTCCCAGAATTTATATTCCATTTTGATTCGAGTAATTAAGTTTCTTGATAATGAGCCGCAAAGATAGAAAGAAAGTTTCAAGATGAAAGACGCGATTGAGGGGAAATATAAACGGTAAAAATTTCGGATAGTAAATTTAAAACGAAATATCTTCAAACAACAAACGCCCCAAGTTCGGAGCGTTTGTCTATTCTTTTGGAATCTATTATTTATGTTTTACATCTGTCCATTTCACCAGCTTCGATGGATAAAAATTGATATTCATCAATCTCATCCGTTCTCCATGATTAGCCAAACGGCCTTTGTAATTATTCCAGTCACGTAGTTTTTCCGAAGTCCATCCGATTTCGGCATATCCCAATAAACGTGGAAACATCAGGTATTCGGCTTCCTGAAGGTTTGATACGGTTTCAGCCCAAAGAGGAGCTTCCACTCCTATGATGTTTTCCTTGTTGATTTCAGGTACTAGGCTGGCCGGATCCCATTGATACCCCTTATCAACCTCGATATATGCAGCCCAGTGCAATCCATAGGTGCTGGTTGAATCGTATTGCATATCAAGATAAGCATTCTTCGCCGGGGACATCAACACTTTAGCCCCCTGAGCCACACCTTTTATCGCATTTTCCGATTTTGCCCAATATTGTACAATAGTATTTGGACGTAAGGTTGCCAATGCAATTTCGTCCCAGCCTAAAACTTTTTTGCCATGTTCTGCTGCAATTGTCTGAACACGGTTGATGAACGGAATGTAATCTTCAATTTTAGTGGCAAGCGATTCGTCTCCGCCAATATGAATGTATGGGCCAGGAGTCAACTCGGATAATTCACGAAATACATCGTCAATAAATTTATAGGTAAACTCTTTGTTGGTACAAAGCGAGCTGAATCCAACTTCGACTCCAGTGTATAGATCAGGAACTTTACTGGTGCAATTCAATTGTGCACACGACGAAAGAGCTGCATTGGTATGACCTGGCATATCAATCTCAGGAATGATGGTAACATACCGATCCTGTGCATATTTCACGATATCGGTATATTGTTCCTGGGTATAATAACCACCATCGCCTCCGCCGACTTCTGTTTTTCCACCGTGGGCGGTAAGGTTTGGCCATGATTTAATCTCAATTCGCCATCCCTGATCGTCGGAAAGATGAAAATGAAACATGTTCATTTTATAATAGGACATGTGGTCAATTATGCTTTTAACTTCGTCAACAGTAAAAAAATGACGGGCAACGTCAAGCATTGCCCCTCGGTAACTATAAACCGGATAGTCACGGATTGTTCCGGTGGCAATTTTCCATGGGCCGGGTTGTTTTTCGGTCGATTCGATTTTGATAGGTAAAAGCTGGCGAATGCTTTGGATTCCGTAAAACAAACCGGCAGGTTTATTAGCGACCAGATTAACAGCCTTATCAGTAATGCGAAGTTCATAACCTTCATCACCTAATTCTTTGTCATTTTGAGCCAGTAGCGATAAATAAATATTTCCCGGAGCAGGAGCATTGGTCGTTGTCCGAACGTCAATTCCCAGATGGGTCGAGGGGTTTAATTTATCAGCAAGAAATTGACCGATCTTTTGAATTTCAGGCGAATTCTCAGGTATATAAATGTCGGTCTGATCTGTCAGGTTGAAAGAACTTCCGGTCTTAACCACTGATGCTGGTCGGGGAATAAGATTTTCTTTCGACAGGTCGGTAGATTGACATGCTGTCATTGCAATAATTAATACAATAACAGCTGTTTTAAGTGTCAGATCTTGTAGCTTGGGTTTCATCATGATTAAGAGTTTATCGATTTTTGTATAGTTAGTTTATTAAAGCCATTATTGCTTGATCTTATGCGGTTTTATCCTATTCCAGGAGCCGCATTTTTCTTTGCGAAAAATAGCAAAAACTAATTCAAAAAAGGAATAAGAGATTTTTAATGTTAAAGATCAAACACGCAGCTTAGTATCGGACTGTCTTGCCTGATAAGAACCAAACAAAAACGCAAGATCTTGCAAGAACTAAAATGTTTAGTCTCTTGCAGAACCTTGCGTTTTTTGCCAATTTTAGAATATTGGCTATTCTTCAATAATTACGATTTTTTCAATCAAATCGCCCTGGCGAATGGCATCAATAACCTCCAGCCCTTCATAAACTTTGCCAAAGCAAGTGTGTTTACGATCCAGATGTGATGTGTTTCTGCGACTGTGGCAGATAAAGAATTGCGAACCTCCGGTATTACGTCCGGCGTGAGCCATTGACAAAACTCCGCGATCGTGGTATTGATTTTCGCCATCTAATTCGCATTTAATTGTATATCCCGGACCCCCAGCTCCGGTTCCATTCGGGCATCCACCCTGAATCACGAAATCAGGAATCACGCGATGGAACGTTAAACCATCATAGAAACCTTTTTTTGATAGCGTGATAAAATTTTCGACAGTTCCCGGTGCATCCTGATCGTAAAAATTTACTTTCATAACACCCTTGCTGGTATGAATTTCTGCTTTACTCATTGTTCTAATAATTAATGTTTGGTCACAAAAATACGAATTTAATTTTGGGTTTTAATGGCCAACAGATCGAGCTTTTTATTCGCCAAGTGCAGCATAGTACAGGATGGCTTGATTTTTTAGATTTTCTATACTCGACTTCGAAAACACGATGAACTTTTCCTTTATTGACAATATGTTATAGACTTGGTGCGTAAAAAATGTTATTCAACATTTTTTACGCACTGCAAGGCTTTTCTGACGATGAATCGCCTAATGTCGTTTGGCAAATCGGATTTGTTTATTGACTTTTGAAAGCCGGAATCTTATTGAAGACAACGGTATGGATATGTTTCGCAAACTATTTTTTGAATTTCTATAATTATCTATTAATAACCTAACAAAATTAAACGAATGGCCAGTAAGCATAAATTAACGACCAAAGAGTTCCTAATGCCTTTTATTTTTATCTCATCCTTGTTTTTCCTTTGGGGATTGGCACATGGAATGGTCGATACTTTGGATAAACATTTTCAGCAAATCCTGCATTTAAAAAAATGGCAATCAAGTTTTATTCAGTTTTCTCTTTATGGAGCATATTGCAGTATGGCTTTACCTGCCGGATATTTCATGCGGAGGTTTGGATACAAAAAAGGAATTATTTTGGGGCTTTTACTTTTTGCCACAGGAGCTTTACTAATCGCAGGAACTACGACTTTCGAGTCTTTCTGGGCTTTTCTTGTTTGTTTGTTTATTCTGGGGTGTGGATTGGCTACCCTTGAAACAGCAGCAAATCCGTACACAACGAAACTGGGGCCTAAAGAATCGGCAGAACAACGGATTAACTTTTCTCAGTCATTTAATGGACTTGCATGGATTGTTGGACCGCTTATTGCATTATCCATTTATGGAAATCAAAGTAATGTTGCGGGCGAAAAACTTGCTTCCATGATTCTTCCATTTAGTATAATTGGATTGGTTGTATTGACCGTTGCCTTTCTTTTTATGCGAATTTCTCTTCCTGAGATTTCAGAAGAAGAAGTTGGTCATGGTCACGGAGCTATTGATTCTACCTCTGCTGCTAATGAAGTCAGTTCTGACGTCCCACTGATTAAACAGTCTCATTTTGTTTTGGGAGTTATTGCGCAGTTCTGTTATGTTGCGGCACAAACCGGCGTTTTTAGTTATCTGATTAATTTCGTTACTGATGAGGGTCAATATCCCCGCTTTGATGTAAAGAATGGTCCATACTTTTTATCAATTGGATTTGCACTGTTTATGATTGGCCGTATGTCTGGAAGTTACCTGATGGGAATAATTAAACCTGCTCGTCTGTTAGCCTTATATACCGCATTGTGTTGTGTTCTTTTGCCTGTTGTCAGTAGTAATCTTGGATGGGTTTCTTTAATTTCATTGTATGTATTGTTCTTCCTGATGTCAATTATGTTTCCGACAATCTTTGCCCTTGCAATCAAGGATTTAGGTCCAAAAACAAAAAAAGCTGCATCTTTTGTGGTTATGGCAATTGTTGGAGGTGCAATATTCCCACCTTTAATGGGACTTATATCCGATATGTATGGAATGTCAATCGGATTTCTGGTTCCAATTCCGTTATTTTTATATATTCTATTCTATTCATTAAAAGGGCATAAGGTTAAGTATAATTAATCGGTGTGATAAATTTAGAAGATATGAGCTATTCAGACCCATCAATGTCATGCAAACGTTACTGTAAAACACTTGAGCTCAAAGATGATTCTCAATTGATTGAGAATTATAAGAAGGTTCATGAAGCTGTATGGCCGGAAATTACGCAAGGAATGCGCGACATGGGAATCATCGATATGGAAATTTATATCTTGGGAACTCGCTTATTTATGATTATGGATACGGTTGGTGATTTTGATCACGACAAAGCGATGACTGAATTAGCTACAAAACCGCGTCAGTCGGAATGGGAAGCATATGTTTCCAGGTTCCAGCAAACTTCTGCTGAAGCTACTGCTGAAGAAAAGTGGCAATTAATGGATCGTATTTATAAAATGGATCGATAGATTACAACCGTTTTTTTGAGAAATAATTCATAAGGAATAAAAATCGATTGATTTCAATTGGCTTTTATTCCTTATTTTTTGAACTTATAGGTTCGAATTTATAAGGAATCTCATGTTGACAATGACTCTTTTTTGTTTGATAGAATATTACTAAAAAGGCAGCTTTAATTATAAAAAATAACTTTTAGGGTTTTTGAATTGAAATTCTTGTTGTGCAAGCCTGTTTTTAGTCTCAATTCGTTAAAAAACATGCTGATTTTCAGTGTTAAAGCTGTTTTTTTTGAATTTGCTTATTAATCGATGCCCAAAATGATGATGAACGTCAAGCAATGTTATTAAACATTCCGTTGTTGATATTTATACTATTGATTGTCAATGCTTTATTTTTGAATTTGATTTTAAGAAAAAAGAATAATCAATACCCGAATATCATAACTTTGAAATGTTAAAATCATCAAAAATAAAATGAACTATGAACATTAGTGTTGAATACAGACCTATCATTTATGGTCTGCTGATGAATACTAAGTTTCATAGCGCAACTAAAAAATAAAAAAATGAAAGCAGACATCAACGAATTTATGGAAACTCTAAAGTCCCGAACTCTGGGCGAACGCGAGTTTCATCAGGCTGTTCAGGAAGTAATTGAATCGATCTGGGATGTCTACCAGAAGAATCCCAGATATCAGAAAGCAAAAATTCTGGATCGGATTGTTGAACCAGAGCGTACAATTATTTTCCGGGTGCCGTGGATTGATGACAGAGGAGAGGTTCAGGTTAACCGGGGATACCGTGTTGAGTTTAACTCAGCAATAGGGCCGTACAAGGGAGGTTTACGCTTTCACCCAACAGTAACATTAAGTGTGTTAAAATTTCTGGGATTTGAACAGACATTTAAGAATAGCCTAACAACTTTGCCGATGGGTGGAGGTAAAGGCGGTTCTGATTTTAGTCCGAAAGGTAAATCTGACAATGAAATAATGAGCTTCTGCCAGTCGTTTATGACCGAACTTTGTCGTCATATTGGTCCTAATACCGATGTCCCCGCCGGAGATATTGGAGTAGGTGGTCGTGAGATTGGATTTTTATTTGGTCAGTACAAACGTCTCCGCAATGAATTTACCGGTGTTCTAACCGGCAAAGGAATTGGCTGGGGTGGAAGTTTAATTCGTCCGGAAGCTACCGGGTTTGGAGCTGTTTACTTTGTTGATCATATGCTGAACAAACTGGGTAAGAACATCGAAGGGAAAACATTTGCCGTTTCAGGTTTTGGAAATGTTGCCTGGGGAGCTATTCTAAAAATCAACGAATTGGGCGGGAAAGTAGTTACCATTTCCGGTCCTGACGGTTATATCTACGATGCAGATGGAATTAAAGGCGAAAAAGTGGACTTTATGCTTGAGCTTCGCGCATCAAATAACGATGTAGTGCAACCGTATGCTGCTGAGTTTGGTGCTACATTTATTCCAGGGAAAAAACCGTGGGAATGTCCTGTTGACATAGCAATGCCTTGTGCCTGTGAAAATGAAGTAAACTTAGAAGATGCAAAAACTCTGGTAAACAACGGATGTTTCCTTCTTGCCGAAGTTTCGAATATGGGATGTACTGCTGAAGCAGTTGAATACCTCACAGAGGCGATTACTTATGCTCCGGGGAAGGCTGTAAATGCTGGAGGTGTCGCTGTCTCAGGTTTAGAAATGTCGCAGAATTCCATTCGTATGAACTGGCCGAAAGAAGAGGTTGATAAGTACCTTCATCGGATCATGAAAGATATTCATGAGACCTGCGTAAAATATGGAACTGTTGGAAATAAGGTTAACTATGTTGTAGGAGCAAACGTGGGCGGTTTTGTGAAAGTTGCCGATGCAATGCTTGCTCAGGGAGTTGTCTAACGGTTGAATGTATTGATTATCAGTAAAATGTCCCGGAATATATTTTCAAAAATAATTTGCGGGACATTTTTCTTGGTTCTTTCTTAAATGAGAATTTGTTAAAATCAGCGTTGCTTTTCTAAAAGACATACCGATAAAATAATATTCGCTTCATATACAGGAGATTTATTTTTCCTTATTTTGGTAAACTTTTTTGGAAAATGCTGATTGATACACATTCCCATATTTATTCAACTGACTTCATTCAAGATTTGGATGAGGTTGTTCAACGGGCGTATTCAAATGATGTAAGAAAGATTGTACTGCCCAATATTGACAGTTCATCAGTGAAAAATCTGTTGAATTTGGTTGATACTTATCCTCATATTTGTATTCCGTTGATGGGTCTGCATCCCACCTCAGTAACACAGGATTACAAAGAAGAGTTGCAGCTGGTTGAATATTGGCTCAAGAAGCGTAAGTTCTATGGTATCGGGGAGATTGGTATTGATTTGTATTGGACTAAAACATTTCTGGAAGAACAGACTGATGCTTTCCGTTTTCAGCTTAGTCTGGCACAGCAATACAAGTTGCCGGTGGTGATTCATGTTCGTGATTCGTTTGATGAGGTATACGCTGTGTTGAAGGATATTAATGACGAGAATCTTACCGGTGTTTTCCATAGCTTTACAGGCACCATTGAACAGGCAAATCTGGTAATTGATATGGGGTTCAAGATTGGTGTTGGAGGAATCATTACATTTAAGAAAAGCGGAGTTGATCAGGTGATTAAGCAAATAGATCCTTCGCATCTTATTTTGGAAACAGATGCGCCATATCTTACGCCAACTCCATTTCGGGGGAAAAGGAATGAAAGTTCGTACCTCGTTTACGTGGCTCAAAAAATCGCAGATTTACATCAGGTAACTGTAGGTGAAATTGCTACTATTACTACTGAAAATGCCCGAAAATTATTTGCGATTTAGATTCAATAGATTCTAACGAAATAAGCAAGTGGAAAATAAGCCGTCGATTCTAATTATTTATACCGGTGGCACCATCGGAATGGTTCAAAAATCAACCAACGGGATTCTTGTTCCAATGAAATTTGATCAGATTCAGGAAGAAGTACCTGAACTCGATCGGTTGGAATACAATCTGCAAGTGGTAACCTTTTCTCCTCCTATCGATTCTTCGAATATGTCTCCTGAAGTCTGGGTGAAGATTGCCAAAACGATTGAGCGTAACTACAATAAATACGAGGGGTTTGTAATTTTGCATGGTACCGATACCATGGCCTATACCGCATCGGCCTTAAGCTACATGTTCGAAAATTTGGACAAACCAATTGTTTTAACGGGATCTCAACTCCCAATTGGAATTCTTCGGACCGATGGAAAAGAAAATCTGATAACTTCGATTCAGATTGCCGCAGCGCAAAGGAACGGTCAGGCCGTTGTTCCTGAAGTTTGTGTTTATTTTAATTCTCAGCTTTTCAGAGGTAACCGTATCTCAAAACGACATGCTGATGATTTTAACGCATTTGCTTCAGTAAATTATCCTCCATTAGCTAATGCCGGAGTTGAAATCAAGTATTTTCAGGATAATATTCACCGACCAGCGAACAAAGGAATTTTGAAAATCCGCACTCATTTTGATGAAAATGTGGTTATCCTGAAAATTTTTCCGGGAATTGGAAAATTAGTTTTTGAGAATATATTAAACATCCCAGGACTAAAAGGAGTGGTTCTTGAATCGTTCGGATCCGGAAATATCCCAACATCAAAATGGATGATTAGCCAGATCAAAAATGCCATTAAACGCAAAATCATTTTTCTGAATGTCACTCAATGTCAGGGTGGTTCTGTAAATATGGGGCAATATGAAACCAGTGCCGAACTATTAAATGCCGGTGTTGTAAGTGGGAAAGATATGACCAGCGAAGCAGCGATCACGAAGTTAATGTTCCTGCTTGGTCAGGGATTGGACCACGAAGAAATTAAACTTCATTTGAATAAGAGTTTGATTGGGGAAATCAGCGAGTAGCTTTTTTTATTCCGTTTTTTTCGTAGTTTTACGCCCGAATCGCACTATTGGTGCAACAATGGAGAGATGCAAGAGTGGCTGAATTGGCACGCCTGGAAAGCGTGTGAACCCCTAAAGGGTTCCGCGGGTTCGAATCCCGCTCTCTCCGCAAGATAAGAAAGGCAGTTTCGTAAAAATGAAACTGCCTTTCTTAATTTTTTCCCGTTGAGATCCTTAAAAACAGAATCAAAGCTATACCTTATAAGTAATAACGGAATCCAAGATTTGGGATAAATTCAAAAGAATCAAAATCGCTTAACGAGGTATCTGTTAAGGTAACCATTTCTACAACAAGATTAAATCTCCGATTGGAAGGTATTATTTGATAGTTAATCCCAAGTGGAATACTTAGGTCGGTGTGATTACTCATGAACTTGAGCCCTGCCCCCATATAAAAGGAGGCTTTATTTTCATCCTTGGGTCTAATAATATAGTGTTTAAGATGAAAAGAAAATGCTAAGTCATCCGACACCCCTCCATGAATTCGAAATTCCGGAGAAAGAAATTTTTGTTCAAAAAAAGATACAGAGAGAGATTTTTCTGTAAAATAAGTAATCGAGGTATTAAGTTTCTGTGCAAATGCCAGAGAACTAAAAAAGACGAAGAAGAGAAGCAGTGCGTTTTTTTTCATGACTACATAGTTTATTAGTTTTTGACATATTGTTTATTCGCACAAAGTTATACCTTTTAAAATACGCACATAAAAAATTTTATTTTTTTATTAAATCACATCATGATTCACGGCATCCCATTTTGTCAAAGTGACTTATAATGCATTAATTCATCATCTTTTATTGGTGCGTTTGTATTTTTCGTGGTAAAAAAGACCAACAAAAATGTGTTTCTTTGTGTCGATTAATTTATTTGTTGCCTTATGAAGTTCGATGACTACCGAATATCTCCTGAAATTAAAAAAAACCTGTTGGATCTGGGATTTAGACGACCAACTGACATACAGTATAAAGCCATTACTCCCATCTTAAAAGGTGATGATGTTTTAGCTATTGCCCAAACAGGTACAGGAAAAACAGCAGCTTTTGCTATTCCGGTGATCGATATCATTCATCAGCAAAAAAGAGTTACTCAAAGCGAATTTATTAGCTGTCTGGTAATGGCACCAACCAGAGAACTTGCGTTGCAAATTACAGGGGTATTTAAAACAATCTGTCAACATACTTTGGTGAAAACAGCCTGTGTTTTTGGAGGTGTTGATCAGGAACCTCAAATATCAACCTTAAAAAGTGGCATTGATATTTTGGTGGCGACCCCCGGGCGTTTGTTTGACCTGGTAAGTCAGGGGCATATTAATCTCGATCGTGTTCAAATACTCGTGCTGGATGAAGCCGACCATATGCTGGCTCTGGGATTTATCAAAGACATCAGGCAATTAATACATCGGTTACCCAAATATCGACAAACGTTGTTTTTTTCGGCAACGATCAACCCTGAGATTAAAGATCTGGCTTATTCGTTGGTGACAAACCCAATCCGAATTGAAATATCGCCCAAAGATCCGGTAGCAAAAAACGTGACACATTCCGTAGCCTTTATTTCGATGGACGATAAACGTTTTTTCCTTGAACGGGTGATCAAAGAAAACCCCGATTCGAAAATATTGGTTTTTGTTCGCACCAAGGTTCGTGCAGAACGGGTATTCAAGGCCATGGAACGAATCGAAATCAAATGTTTGACCATTCACGGTGATAAAGAACAAAAAGACAGACTTGATGTAATGAGTCAGTTTCGAAAGGGTGAAGTGAAAATTCTTATCGCAACCGATGTGAGTGCCCGTGGAATTGATATTGCAGATGTTGACTACGTTATTAATTACGATTTACCTGATGTTGCCGAAAATTACGTTCACCGGGTAGGACGAACCGGACGTGGTATCAAAAAAGGATTAGCCGTTTCGTTCTGCAGTCCGGAAGAAAAACCTGTTCTGGACGAAATTGAGACTTTCCTCGACCAAAAGATTAAGGTTGTAACCATCGACAAAGAGGATTATTCAGCAACCATAGATTTTTCGGCTGACAATCCACATGACTGGCGGGCTTTATTAAAAGAAGAAAGCGAAATGCCATTGAAGAAAAAGAAAAAATAGTCGGAACGCTCAAGTCTGATTAAAATTATACGGTTATAGCTGTAGCTAAAACGAAATAAAGAACAGGAATATTTTCGTTTCAGTTTGGGATTCTTGCTGAAAACAAGAAACGATAGCCCCTTAAATACTCATTTTCTCACCTCCAGCTTTTCTGACTTTATTCTACTCCACTGATAATAAAGGTTACTTTTTGTCATAAAATGGTCTTTTTTTGAATGTGTTTTCATTTATTGCTTCTTTTTTATGTGTTTTTGATAAGAAACAATAGAAAAGATAAACAATTAACAAAAATCTAACATTGCAGAGGAACACTCTAAAAAAGGATTGTTTTTTGTCAAAAAGATAGTTTGTGAAGATTTTACTATTGTTTTCAGGTGAAAAAAAACAAAATGTCAAAATTGTAATTAGTCAAAATGTGAGTGTGCCCCATTAAAAATAGGTGTAAAATTCAAAAAGTGTCAATTTTTAATTGCATAAGCCATAAAAAATATGGCTCGTTTCCTATTTTTTGTATTTTTGATCCGGTAATAGCTATGAATTGATAATTACAGAAAATATACACAACTAAAAATTTTACAACTATGGCACAATTTAGATTTAAGGCTTTGGAAGAGGTTCTGAAAAGGAAACCAATAGAAGTTACCAGGGAAGAAAATCTTGTTTCTGATTATTACGGCAGACTGGTATTTGACCGTCAGAAAATGAAAAAACATCTTTCAAAAGATGCTTTTAAGGCTGTTGTTGAAGCAATCGACAATGGAACCGCAATTGATCGTAAAATTGCAGATCAGGTTGCTCAAGGGATGAAAGCCTGGGCTCTTGAAAATGGAGCAACACACATTACACACTGGTTCCACCCGTTAACTGATGGTACTGCAGAGAAACATGATGCATTTATGGTTCCCGGAGAACACGGAACTGTACTTGAATCGCTTTCAGGATCTATGCTGACTCAGCAAGAACCTGATGCTTCTTCATTCCCTAATGGCGGAATCCGTCAGACTTTTGAAGCTCGTGGATATACCGCTTGGGATCCATCGTCTCCTGCATTCATTGTTGACACAACTTTATGTATTCCAACAATCTTTATTTCATATACCGGAGAAGCTCTTGATTATAAAACTCCATTGCTTCGTGCGATTGCTGCAGTTGACAAGGCCGCCACTGATGTTTGTCAGTTATTCGATAAAAATGTAACTAAAGTAAATGCAAATCTGGGCTGGGAACAGGAGTATTTTCTGATTGATGAAGCTTTATATATGGCTCGTCCCGATTTAGTATTAACCGGACGTACGTTGATGGGGCATTCTGCTTCAAAAGATCAACAGTTAGATGACCACTATTTTAGTTCAATCCCAACCCGCGTTTTCCGCTTCATGGAAGATTTGGAAAATGAAGCTTATAAATTGGGTATTCCAGTAAAAACACGTCACAATGAGGTTGCTCCTAATCAGTTTGAATTGGCACCGGTTTATGAAGAATTAAACCTTGCCAATGACCACAATCAGTTGATAATGGACTTGATGAAGAAAATTGCTCCTCGTCATAATTTTGCTGTTCTTTTCCATGAAAAACCATTTGCTGGTATCAATGGATCCGGAAAACACAACAACTGGTCACTTTCAACTGATACTGGTGTTAACCTGTATTCTCCAGGAAAAAATCCTAAATCAAATTTACAGTTCCTGACTTTTGTGATTAACACCATGAAAGCATTATATGTAAATCAGGATATGCTACGCGCCAGTATTCTTACCACACCAAACACACATCGTTTAGGTGCTAACGAAGCTCCTCCTGCAATTATTTCTGCATTCCTTGGATCGGAAATCAGCCAGATGCTGGATATGATGGAAGAAGCTGTTGTTGATCGCAAGATGACTCCGGACGAAAAAACAGCATTGAAACTGAACATTGGTCGTATCCCTGAAATTATTTTGGATAATACCGATCGTAACCGTACTTCACCTTTTGCATTTACCGGAAACCGTTTTGAATTCCGTGCTGTTGGTTCTTCTGCAAACTGTGCTTCTGCCATGATTGCTTTGAACACTGCCGTTGCTGATCAGTTAGTGAAATTTAAAGCTGAGGTGGATGCTCTGGTTGCTGCTGACGTTAAAAAGGATGAAGCAATCTTCCAGGTATTGAAAAAACTTATCATCGAATCAAAACCAATTCGTTTTGATGGTAATGGTTACGGTGACGAATGGAAAGCTGAAGCTGCCCGTCGTGGATTAACAAACATTACTAGTGTACCACAAGCATTGGAGGCATTACACGACAAACGTGTTGTTGAAATGTATCGTAAAGCTGGTGTTTTCAATGAACGGGAACTTGAAAGCCGTGTTGAAGTAGAGCTCGAAAAATACACTAAAAAGATTCAGATTGAATCTCGCGTATTAGGTGATTTGGCAATCAACCACATTGTTCCTACTGCAATTCAATATCAGACGACTTTACTTGAAAACGTAAAAAATCTGAAACTTGTCTTCAGTGATGAAGAATATAAAACGCTTTCGGAAGGTCGTCTGGAATTAATCCGTGAGATTGGAGCAAACGTTTCTGCAATCAAGTTGAAAGTAAAAGAGATGATTGAAGCACGGAAAGTGGCCAATTTGATCGAGTCAGAGAAAGAAAAAACGTATGCTTACGAAGCAACTGTTACTCCATTTCTGGATGATATTCGCTACCATATTGATAAACTTGAATTGATTGTTGATAACGAATTGTGGCCTCTGCCAAAATACAGAGAGTTATTGTTTGTACGATAATTGAACAACCCATATTAGAAAGGCTTCCGGTGAAAATCGGAAGCCTTTCTTTTTGTATAGTTACCAATCATTTGAATGCAAATGAAAATTTAGGAGCGAGCTTGTTTGTATTAGCCTGAAAATCGTAATTTCGGCATTAGAAAATAAAAAGATGAAGATTCAACTCCTAACATTTATAGCAGTCCTGTTTTTATGCTCAGCCTGTTCGGTCAATAAGCTTCTGTCTGATGCAAATCGTTCATTTGACCGAAAAGAATATTTCAAGGCTGCCGAACAATTTCGGTTGGCAAACCCTAAAGTCAAGGATAAATCACAAAAGCCCAGTCTTTGTTACAAATTGGCTGTAAGTTTTCAGCAGTTGGGAAACTATCCCATGGCTGCGGTTTGGTACCGAAATGCGATCCGAGCAGGATATAAAGATTCTACGGTTCAACTGTTGTATGCCGATGCTTTGCGGGGTGCCGGAAAACCGGAAGAAGCAAAACTAATTTATGAAGCTCAGCTTAATAAGGATCGTACCAGTAAATGGGCTTCAAATGGTGTGGAAGCTATTCATTGTATTGAGGAGTGGAAAAAGATTCAGGAACTATACCTTATTGAAAATTTAAAAGGGATTAATTCGGTAACCAATGATATCCCGGTACAAATTCTGCCTGATCAGGATCAGACTATCAGCATAAGCTCTTCGCGTGAAATTATTCCGGATAAAAAAATAAATCCGGCTACCGGACAGAAATTTTCAGGATTTTTCACCTCAGCATTTGACAGCGTCCGGCAAAAATGGTCGTTGCCCGTACTTCTAAATGAACCTAAAATATTTAATTCTCCGGACGAAGAACTCACGTTGAATTTTGATCCTCAATCAAAAATGGTCGTTTTTTGCCGGATGAATCAACAAGCTGAAGGGCCGGCCATCAGCAAACTCTATTATTCAACGAAGAAAGATGGACAATGGAGTGTGCCGGAATTGATTCCGTTTACAGGTGATGGAGCCGACTATTCAACCCCAATGATTGCGAATAACGGGAAAACGCTTTGGTTTGCGTCCAATCGTGCCGGAGGGAAAGGCGGTTTTGATATTTGGAAATCCGGGATTGGTGAAGATGGAAGCTTTTCGGAACCTGAAAATGCTGGAGGAGATATTAACACCATGGGGAATGAAATCTATCCCTATCAAAAACCGAATGGGTATTTTTATTTCTCTTCCGATTTTCATCCGGGAATTGGCGGTTTCGATATTTTTCAGGCACAGAAAATAAATGGAGTGAAATGGGAAATTCAGCAGTTACCACCACCGGTTAATTCGTCCGGCGATGATCTGGCTATTCAGTTTTATGGCGACAGGGAAAAAGGATTCTTTGCCTCAAACCGAAAAGGATGCCGGGGAATCGATATTTTTTCATTTTATCTTCCGCCCAAATTGTTTCAGTGTTTTGGAAAAGTTCACGACAGCGAGTCCGATTCAATTCTTTCCGGAGTAAACATCAGGGTTGTTGGCTCCGATGGAAGTTCAAAGCAGGTGCAAACCGTAAACGGGCGTTTCCAGGTAGATCTGAATCCGGAAAGTGATTATGCAATTGTTGTTTTTGCAAATGGATATCTTAATGCTCAGGCAAAAGTATCTACACGAGGATTGCACGAAGCTAAAGAATTTGAGGTCGATATTAAGTCGGTACCAACCAATCGTCCGATTCAGATTGATAACATCAACTACGAAGTCGGAAAATGGGATCTGCTTCCGCAGGCAAAACAGTCGCTCGAAAAATTAATCGAGCTGTTGCAGATAAATCCGGAAGCTATTATTGAGATTGCTGCTCATACGGATAGTCAGGGGGATGATCAGTTTAATCTGGAATTATCTGAAAAAAGGGCAAAAGCAATTGTTCAATATCTTTCTGAAAAGGGAATTCCGGAAAAACAATTGAAATATAAAGGCTATGGGGAATCAACACCTTTGATCGTTACAAAAAAGATCGCACAAAAACATAGCTTTCTGAAAGTAGGTCAGCAGTTGAATGCAGCGACAATTGCAAATCTGAAGAATAAAAGTTATCAGGATATTGCACTGGGATTGAACCGTCGTACCGAGTTTAAAGTGTTACAGGCCGCCAATAATGCGAATTCCAAATAATTATTCGGTTTCAATATACTTGCAACAAACATTTCCCGTTCTTTTTGAATGGATTTAAAATGGTTACTTTTACCGACAAACCTTGAATTTAAAATGAAGCATCTGGTTTATCCTAAAATATTACTAATCCTGCTTGTTGTTTTGTTTGGATCGTGTACTGCCCGTAAGTATATGCAAAAGGCAAACGTTTCTTACGAAATAGGTGAATATTACCGTGCTATTGAGAAGTACCGAAGTGCATACCGGAGTCCAAAACTGGCATCAGAAAAAGGAACAATGGCTTTTCATGTCGCCGAATCATATTACCGGTTAAGCGACTTCGCCAAAGCGGCTGTCTGGTATAAAAATGCCATTAAAAGAAACTATTCAGAACCTATGTGTATGCTTCATTATGCCGATTGTTTAAAATCGATACAGAAGTATGGCGAGGCTGTTACCTGGTATCAGACATATCTGGGAGTAAATGCCGATGATGAACAGGCAAAAAATGCATTGGAATCGTGCAAATTGGCTAAGGAATGGCTTGATAAACCCAACCGTTACGTTGTAACTTTAGTCAGAGAGCTTAATTCAAAAGATAACGACTATTGTCCGGCCTTTGTCGGAGGCCGGGATAATGAGGTCGTTTTTACCTCGACCCGCGAAACGGCAACAGGCCGAAAGAGGAGTAAAATAACGGGGACTCATTTTGCCGATTTATTTATCAGTAAGTATCAGGTTCAAAAACAAAAATGGGCAATTCCAACCTTGCTGGAAGAAAATCAGATTATCAATACAACCAATGATGAAGGTGCTGCGACATTTTCAGCTCAGGGAAATCAAATGATTTTTACCCGTTGCCGTTATAATAAATCCAAGGATCTTGGAGCGGAATTGTATTCGGCCAAACAATCGAGAGACGAGTGGTCGGAACCTTCGTTAATTGAACTGGTTGGTGATAGTTTGACTGCTGCTCATCCCTCGCTAAGTGCCGACGGAACTAAACTTTATTTTGTTTCTGATCGCCCCGGGGGATATGGCGGAAAAGATATTTGGGTGGCAACCGGTAGTGGTGGAACTTTTGGAAAACCTGAAAATCTGGGGCCGGAAATTAATACTCCTGGCAATGAAGTATTCCCGTTTATCAGAGATAATGGTGATTTGTATTTTTCATCGGATTACCTGCCCGGCATTGGAGGTCTGGATATTTTCAAAGCAGTAAAAGACGAAAAAGGTAAGTGGAAAGTACAAAATATGAGAGCCCCAATTAACTCTCCGGGAGATGATTTCGGCGTTTCTGTGATTAAAGGGGATGTTGAAAAAGGTTTGTTCTCGTCGAACCGAAAAGGCTCCCGAAGTGACGATATTTATTCCTTTTATTTACCCCCGAAAATTTTCAACGTTAACGGAGAAGTGTTTAATAAGGAAACGGAACAGAAGATTGACGGAGCAATGATCCGGGTTATTGGAACTGACGGAACAAACTTAAAAATGCGGGCTGATGGCGGACGCTTTCAACTAAAATTAAAACCGGAAACCGAATATGTTTTTGCTGCATTTAAGGATGGGTATCTGAACGATAAAGAAAGAGCATCAACTATTGGGTTGGAAGACAGCAAAGATTTTAAGTTTCTGTTTAAGCTTGCACCAACCGATGAGCCAATTAAGGTAAATAACATCAACTATGCTTTTGGAAGTTATGATGTCACCGAAGAATCAAAAGCAGCTCTTGATACCGTAGTGCATATGCTTACGCTCAATCCGACCATCACCATTGAACTAATGGCTCATACCGACTTTGTGGGCAGTGAAAAATACAACTCGGAACTTTCGCAAAAACGCGCGCAGGCAGTTGTCGATTACCTGATTTCAAAGGGAATTAACCCGGCTCGACTGGTCGCAAAAGGATATGGCGAAACCTGGCCGAAAAAAGTTACCCGTGCTATTGCCAAACAATACAGCTTTTTGAAACGAAACGATGAGCTTACCGAAGAGTTTATCCTGAAACTGCCTGCCGATCAGCAGGAAATAGCCAAAGGACTGAACCGACGAACGGAATTCCGGGTGCTAAGCAACGATTTTCATGAGTAATTTATAACTCCGAAGGAGTTTACTATTGGTGGCCTCCAGCGAAGCTGGAGGTAAAGGAAACGCTGAGTAAAACCAACCCGGAACGGGTTGAATTTCATACCGATCAAGCCTCATATGTATTTAAAAAGTTTTTATGCGACTGTTCAACCCACTTTCGGGGTTGCGGTGCGGTGGTGTTCGTTTGCCCCCAATTGAATTGGGGGTCACTAATATTTAACCCTTCGGGTTAAGCGCCACAGGCAATGAGGTAATCGGGTCTTTTTTAACTCCGAAGGAGTTTGCCGTTGATGGCCTCCAGCGAAACTGGAGGTAAAGGAAACGCTGCAAAAAACCAACCCGGAACGGGTTGAATATTTTACAACAAATATTTTTCATCAAAGTCAATACCGTTTTCTCTTAGTAACCGAATAAACTCATCCCGAAAGCTTTCTTTTTTGTGGTGCTCCTGTTGATTCATTACGTACTTTATTACCGAATCTTTTTCTCTGATCGACAAAGTAAACGCACCGTAGCTTTCTGCCCAATTCGAAAATTTGGGATAAATCTGTTTTTCTTTAATCCATATTGAACTGGCAACTTTAATGTCTTTTATCATATCCGCTAAAGCGATCGAAGGATGAAGGTCACAAACAATATGAATGTGATCTTCAATGCCATTAATTCGGAAAAGCTTACAGTTTCTGTTTTTCATCACGCCCCAGATGTACTTAAATAGCTGCTCATTCTCTGAGTTGTACAATACTTTTTCGTTGTTTTTGGTATGAAAAGTAAGATGGTAAAGGATTTGTCTGTAGCTGGCCATGAGATAGAATTTAAAAGTTAACAAAGAAATTTGGCCTTTAAAAATTACGAAATTTTCAGCAATAAATAATAGTTGGATAAAACAACAATTCAACCCACTTTCGGGGTTGCGGTGTGGTGGTGTTCGTTTGCCCCCAATTGAATTGGGGGTCACTAATATTTCACCCTTCGGGTTAAGCACCACAGGCAATGAGGTAATCGAGTAATTTTTAACTCCGAAGGAGTTTACTATTGATGGCCTCCAGCGAAGCTGGAGGTAAAGGATGCGCTGAGTAAAACCAACCCGGAACGGGTTGAATTTCATACCGATCAAGCCTCATATGTATTTAAAAAGTTTTTATGCAACAATTCAACCCACTTTCGGGGTTGCGGTGTGGTGGTGTTCGTTTGCCCCCAATCGAATTGGGGGTCACTAATATTTCACCCTTCGGGTTAAGCGCCACAGGCAATGAGGTAATCGGGTCTTTTTTAACTCCGAAGGAGTTTACTATTGATGGCCTCCAGCGAAACTGGAGGTAAAGGAAACGCTAAACAAAACCAACCCGGAACGGGTTGAATAAAACAAAAAACCCTGACAGAATTTTAAATCCGGTCAGGGTTAACTATTTAAAATACTCTTTCTTAATTGTGGCTTTCCACTGTTTCGCAGGTGCAAACCAGGTTGCGATCGCCAAAGGCATCGTCAACGCGGGCTACCGGTGGCCAATATTTATTTTCTTTCAGCCAGGCCAACGGGAACACTGCGGTTTGGCGGCTGTATGCATGATTCCAGTCATCCGATGTAACAACATCAGCAGTATGTGGTGCATTCTTCAGCGGATTATCCTCTTTATCGAGTTCACCGGTAGCAACAGCCTGAATTTCGTTGAAAATTCCGGTTAAGGCATCGATAAAACGATCGAGTTCCTGTTTCGATTCACTTTCAGTAGGTTCAACCATTAGAGTTCCATGAACAGGGAAAGAAAGGGTAGGAGCATGGAATCCATAGTCCATCAGTCGTTTCGAAATATCGGTTTCCGAAATACCAGAAGCAGCTTTCAGGTGACGGCATTCCAGAATCATTTCATGAGCACAACGTCCGTTTTCCCCGGTATATAAAACTCCGTAGTTATCTTTTAAGGCATTTGCAATGTAGTTGGCATTTAGAATAGCCACTTCTGAAGCACGTTTCAGACCATCTGCACCCAACATTTTGATGTATCCGTAGGTGATTGGCAACACCAGTGCACTACCCCAGGGGCCGGCTGATACCGCAGTAATTCCAACATGTCCGTTATTCATTACCGGATGTGAAGGCAGAAACTCAACAAGATGTTCAGCAACACAGATTGGACCAACGCCAGGGCCTCCACCTCCGTGAGGAATAGCAAATGTTTTGTGTAAGTTGAGGTGACAAACGTCGGCTCCAATACGACTTGGATTAGTTAAACCAACCTGAGCATTCATATTGGCTCCATCCATATAAACCAAACCTCCATGAGCGTGAATGATTTCGCACAATTCGATGATCGATGATTCATAAACACCGTGCGTTGATGGGTAGGTTACCATGAAGCAGGCCAATGTATCTTTATATTCTTCAGCTTTTTGGCGTAAAGCTTCAACATCGATATTCCCGCGTTCGTCGCAAGGGGTAACCACAATATCCAAACCAGCCATCGCTGCACTGGCAGGATTGGTTCCGTGAGCTGATGCAGGAATCAACACAACATTACGATGTTGGTTGCCGCGGCTGATGTGATATTGACGGATAACCATCAATCCGGCATATTCGCCGGCAGCACCCGAGTTTGGCTGAAGGCTTACATCTGCAAAACCGGTTATTTCGGATAAGTCGCGACGAAGTTCTTCCATCATTTCGTGATATCCACGAGCCTGATTTTTGGGGACAAATGGATGGATACCTCCAAATTCGATCCAACTGATAGGTAACATTTCAGTAGCTGCATTCAGCTTCATGGTACACGAACCCAGTGGAATCATGGAGTGTGTGAGCGAAATATCTTTGTGTTCCAGTTTTTTGATGTAACGAACCATTTCTGTTTCCGAGCGGTATTTATTGAAAACTTCCTGTTGCATATATGCAGAAGTTCTCTGGAATTCAGAATTAATGGTGCAATCTTCCGGATATTCGTTTACTTTTCCATGAGGTTTATTGGCGGCTTTGGCAAATACTTCGATAATCCAGTTGATGTCGTCGAGGTTGGTGGTTTCATCGATGCTAAGTCCAACTTCTCCATTTTCGAAATAGCGGAAATTCATTTCCAGTTCGAGTGACAACCATTCAATATCTTCACGTTTTACGTGACGAGGTAGAGCAAAACGAATGGTATCGAAATAACAACTGTTCAGTTGAGTATAACCCAGAGCTGCGATTTCTTTTTCGAGTAAAGCAGCAATGCAATGAATGCGGTTGGCAATTTGTCTGATGCCTTCCGGTCCGTGATAAACGGCATAAAATCCGGCCATATTAGCCAGTAATGCCTGTGATGTACAAATGTTTGATGTTGCTTTTTCTCGTTTGATATGTTGTTCGCGGGTTTGCAATGCCATACGCAAAGCACGATTACCGTTTGCATCTTTTGATATGCCAATAATCCGGCCTGGCATGGTGCGCTTAAATTCATTTTTTGAGGCGAAGAAAGCTGCGTGAGGACCGCCGTAACCCATTGGAATTCCGAAACGTTGAGAACTTCCAAATACAATATCAGCTCCCCATTCGCCCGGAGGAGTCAGAATCGATAAGCTGAGCAAGTCGGCTGCTACAGCAACAAAAACTTCTTTTTCGTGAGCTGATTTTACCAGCGATGAATAATCAATAATTTGTCCATCCGAATTTGGATACTGAACGATAGCTCCAAACGTATTTTCATTCAGATCGAAGTTTTTCCAATTAGCGACTTTCAGTTCAATGCCCAATGGATTAGAGCGGGTAAGTAGTACATCTAAGGTTTGTGGCCATATTTTTTCATCGATCCAAACAACATTAGCACCGTTTTTTGCCTTGGCACGTGAGCGTGAGTTGAACATCATGATCATGGCTTCGGCAGCAGCAGTAGCTTCGTCGAGCAGACCGGCATTGGCCATTTCCATACCAGTCAGGTCGCAGACCATGGTTTGAAAATTCAGCAAAGCTTCCAGACGACCTTGTGAAATTTCTGCCTGATAAGGAGTATAGCTGGTGTACCACACCGGATTTTCAAGTACATTACGCAGAATTACCGCCGGGGTAATGGTATCGTAAAAACCCATTCCAATGTAGGTGTTGTAAACTTTGTTTTTTGCAGCCAGAGCCAGGATTTTTCGGAAATACTGACGTTCGGTTAGTCCGTCTTCCAGATTGAGCGGCTTTTTCAAACGGATATTTTCCGGAACGGTCTGGCTAATTAATTCATCCAGACTGGAAACACCAAGAGTTCCGAGCATTTCCTGAATCTCATGATCGCGTGGACCAATGTGGCGCATCACAAATTTATCGTTTGCCATTTTTTTTATAATTTTAGAGCCTTTTCCACCCCCTCCTCAAGGGGGCATTAAGAATCGGCATTCGTGTGTTATTATTTATCTTTTCAGTTTGAGGGTGCAAGTTTACGAGTTTTGAAGATAAATTAAGCTGATTTTTGTTGTTTATTCTCGTGTCACGATTCTCCCAAAGGGAGTCTTGTAGTTATTGCAAATCCTGAATAATTAGCGTTTTGTTTCACAAACGTTCAGAATTCTTGCTGACATTCCTAACTCCTCCAAAGGAAAAGTTAGGAATGTGACTTTTCCTCGACAAGCTCAGCGATCGAAAATTACGCCAAAAATGGATTGCTCTTTTTCTCAAATCCGATAGTTGTTTCCGGTCCATGACCACAATAAACGATGGTATCTTCGGGTAAGGTGAGTAGTTTGGTTTTGATATTGTTGATTAGTTGGTCATAGTTTCCTCCGGCAAGGTCAGTACGACCAATGCTGCCATAGAAAAGAACGTCTCCGGCAATCAGTATTTTTTGTTCCGGATTGTAAAAAACGACACCTCCCGGTGAATGTCCCGGTGTTTCAATAACATGCAGGCAAGAGTTTCCAAAAGAAATCGAGTCTCCTTCTTTTAGGAAAGCATCCAGTGTATCAATTGGTTCCATCGGAATGCCGAATAAGTCGCTGTGTTCAACCACTTCATCAATAAAAAAAGCTTCGTTGGCGTGGGCTTCAAATTGGAGACTGTATTTCGTCCGGCAATGTGTCACTCCCATGATGTGATCGAAATGGCAATGTGTATTGATTAGCCGAACTGGGGTTAGCTTATTTTCGGAAATGAATTGGTCGAGTTTTTGACGTTCTTTTTCGGAATAACAACCTGCGTCAACAATGACACATTCTCCGGTTTCATCATAAACGACCAGCGTATTTTCCTGAACTGGATTAAAGGTGAATTTTTTGATTTGGATCATATTGTATTATTTACGATTGGACAATTTACTACTTACGATTTCTGAAGGAGCGAGCAAATCGTAAATATTTAAATGGTAATTATTTATCGATTCCTTTCAGCATCGGAACAAAAACAAAAGCGCCATGCGATTCTTTATAATATTCTGTTTCGCTGGTTTTTACCATGACATACATGGTTTGTTTTTCTCTTGGTCCCATTGGAATAACCATTCGGCCACCAACTTTTAGTTGAGTCAGCAGGTCTTCAGGAATCACAGGGGCACCGGCGGTAACAATGATTTTATCGAAAGGTCCATAGGTAGGAAGTCCTTTATATCCGTCGCCGTAAAAGAATTTAGGGTTATATCCAATCTTAGGAAGATCAGATTGAGTTTTTTGATACAATTCACGTTGTCTTTCGATCGTGTAAACGGTAGCACCCATTTCAAGCAGTACAGCCGCCTGATAACCCGATCCGGTTCCCACTTCTAAAATCTTGTCATACCGTTCAACTTCTAATAGTTGTGTTTGCATGGCAACAGTATAGGGCTGGCTTATCGTTTGCCCGGCTCCAATAGGGAAAGCCTGATCCTTATATGCGAACTGAGCAAAACTGCTGTCCATAAACAAATGACGCGGTACTCGTCCTATAGCGGCAAGCACTTTTTCATCTTTAATGCCTTTGATACGAATACCATCCACCATAATCTTTCGTAAACCCTGATGACGTAGTGTATCCTGAAACTCCATAGTAACTCCTTTTTTTCAAAAATAACTAAATATAGGTTCTAATCAATTTTAAAGTGGCAAACAATATTAACAATCGACGTTGAAAAGTATTTCAGTGGGTGACATTACAACTTTTAATTTATTCCTATTTTGCATCTATGTTAAAACTCGGAATTTTTGGCGATCAGTCTACTAATTTAGAGCTTTTGGAGCAGCTAAAAACAATGCCTGAGACAGAGCTTGTCGGAGTGTATTTCTCTGGTAGTATACCTGTGCCCTCAGGTTTTGCTGAAGTTTCCAGTCCAACCGGGCTGATGGATATTTCTGAAGCTATTTTAATTTTGAGCGATAAATGTATTAGCAGTGATTTGATCCGTTTAATTCTGCGTAAAAGCAAGCATGTTTACCTAAAAACAATTCCGGATCTGAATGTCCGGGAAATTAATGAACTGATTGATTTGGAGAAAGAAGCCGGAATCGTCTCGTTTATTTATAATCCTTTTAATTACATTCCGCATCTGGATCCATTCTGTCATAAATTCGAAACCCCGCTATTGATTAATTTGCGTAGCTGTTTTGGAAATGCTTCCATGAAACCATCTCATGAGATTTTACTTCTGGTTACTGCACTAAACAGGGTCGTTCAGAGCAATTATAAGAAACTTGATATCTTTGGAATAAAGGAGTCAGGGACACAATTAGCTGTGAATTTACGCATTGAATATGATAATGGCAGCGTAGTTAATATGACTCTTTCACAGGAAGTTTTGCCGGGATCTTGCGAAATATTTGAACAAACCGGAAGAATTAAATTTGAATTCGATTCACAACCGTACGTGGAATATCCTCATTTGAGTCAGGAATATATTGCCATAGGTAATTATGTCCGTTTAATTCAAAATCGAGGTAAACGGGCCAGTTCTTTCGACAACCTTTTGAACGGGGTTCAGGTCGTACAGGAAATCAGAGAGCATTTACGTTTTAGCGAGATCGATTTTTAATTCTAAAAGTCTATTTTTGTCGCAATATTTTTTGGAATGATGCGTTCATTTTTCCGAATGCGATCCGGATCAATTTATTTCTATGCATAAAAAGTTACAAGTTGCCAGATATGTGGTTTTTGATATTATTGCTGCCCTTGTAAGCTGGATACTGTTTTATTCTTATCGAAAAATCTATATTGAACCTTTGAAGTTTGGTTATGATATTCCGTTGGAATTTACCCGTCAGTTTTATCTGGCATTATTTTTCATTCCGGCTTTCTGGATCACTCTTTATTATATCTCAGGTCAATATTCGTACATCTATCGTAAATCGAGATTGCTTGAATTGGGGAAAACAGTATTGGCTTCTGTCGTCGGAGTTACTATTATTTTCTTTCTTCTTTTGCTTAACGACACTATCAGCGATTACAAAAAATATTACAATCTTTATTTCACACTGCTTTTCTTGCATTTTGGGTTTACCTATCTGTTTCGGCTGATTCTGACAACCCGGACGATTCACCGTATCCACAAACGTATCATTGGATTTAACACCATTGTGATCGGCGGAAGTGATAATGCAGTCCGTTTGGTTGAGGATATGATGACTCAGCGCCGCCCCGCCGGAAATAAGATTGTTGGATTTTTAACTGTTGATGAACTGGATTCTTATCCATTGGCAAAATATGCACCCAATTTGGGTTCGTACAAAAATCTGCAAAAAGTGATTAATGATCATGAAATTGAAGAGATTATTATCGCATTAGAATCATCAGAACATAAATTGCTGAGTGAGATCCTGATTATGCTCGAAAATCGTACGCATACAGTTTGGGGAATTCCTGATTTGTTTGATATTCTTACCAATCAGGCAAAGACGAATACCATTTTTGGAAGTCCGTTACTAAAAATCTCCAATGGATTGATGCCGGTATGGCAGGAGAATGTTAAGCGTTTAATTGATGTTTTCGGATCAGTATTCGCTATAATTCTGCTTTCCCCTGTTTTTGTAGGTTTGGCTATTGGAATCCGAATGAGCTCGAAGGGGCCGATTTTATACAAGCAAGAGCGGGTTGGTAAATTTGGAAAACCATTTATAATTTATAAGTTGCGAACCATGATCAATAATGCAGAAGAAAATGGTCCGTTATTATCAAGCCTGGATGATCGTCGGATAACTCGGATTGGACAGTTTATGCGAAGAACTCATCTTGATGAAATTCCGCAGTTTGTTAATGTTGTTTTAGGCGAAATGTCGTTGGTTGGACCACGTCCTGAACGAAGATATTACATTGATCAGATCGCGGAAAAGGCTCCTTATGTAACACATCTTCAGAAGTTAAGACCCGGAATAACTTCATGGGGACAGGTTCAGTACGGTTATGCTTCTAATGTTGATGAGATGGTTGAACGCCTGAAATATGATATGGTTTACATCAAGAATGTTTCTTTGTATGTCGATTTTAAGATATTGATATACACCATTATGGATTGTGTAAAGGCAAAAGGAAAGTAAACTTCAGATGATACCAAGTTCGATATACTGAATGATTTGCTCAATTTGACGATCCTCTCCCTGTGGATCATAGTGTGATTTTAAGTTATTCCCAAATATGCGGGCAACTCCTTGCCATATTACGGCTGAAACACCTCCTTTTAATTCATGAATCAGCTCGTACGAAACTTTATGGGTTTCACGGTCGATAAGCTTGATGAGAACTTTCCCATCATTAATCGACATTCTTTTTAATTCAGGTCCATATTGTTTCATTAGTTCGTCTTCGGCTTTTCTGATATATACCCTGCGGTCTCGTCCTTTGGCATCAGGCGAGACTTCTTTCTGATATTTTTCGAACAATATGGCAGCTTCTTTGGCGTAGGGTAAAACTTTTTTCACACGCATTACCAGCCGCCAATATTGTTGCTCGTCCGATTTACTGCGGAATTTTCTTTCAGGGTAGACATATATCGTAGGCAGATCGAAATGAGGCAAGGTATCATTTCCAAATATCGATGGGTGTGAAGCCTTGAGCGTTTGTGGTTCCTGTGCCTGCGCTACAAAAAAAAACGAAATAACTATCAGAATAAGTATAATTAGCCGTTTCATGAACAATTATTTTTTTGCAAAGATAGCTATATGTTGTAAAACCGGAACCTTTGAGGTGGGTTTACGCTTCGCTAAATGTCAATGTTTGTATATTTGGTGCGTAAAATGTAAAGTTATGCAAACAGGTCAGCAGATTGAAATTGATGTTTGTTCTGAGTTTGGTCAGCTCGAAGGTGTTATTGTGCATACTCCCGGTCAGGAAGTTGAAGAAATGACTCCCGAAAATGCAGAACGGGCGCTTTACAGCGATATTCTGAATTTATCGGTTGCCGATAATGAGTATTCTTTTTTCAAAGGGATCTTGAATAAAATTACCCGGACATTTGAAGTTAAAGACCTTTTAACCGATATTCTTAAAAGTGCGGACGTGAAAAAGTCGTTACTGAAGGAAATCTGTTTTAATGAAGGGGCAATGGATATTTACCACGGACTGCTTGAGCAGAATGCTGTTGAGCTTGCCCGTCAGCTTATTCAGGGCGTATCTCTTGAGCGGAATAACCTAACCCGCTATCTGAGTAAAGAGCGTTTCAGTTTACGTCCACTTCATAATTTCCTTTTTACCCGTGATGCGTCTATGGCGTTTGGTAAAGAAGTGCTGATCGGGAAGATGGCCAGCAAAGTTCGTGATCGCGAAGCAGTGATCATGAATGCAATTTTTACTCATCATCCGTTGCTAAAAACAACTACAATTAATCCAAATACGTCTGAGATTATTCGCAGTTTTCCTGGCATCTCGATTGAAGGAGGTGATTTCCAGGTTGGAAGATCGGATGTGTTGGTGATTGGTACCGGAATGCGAACCAGTACGCAGGGAATCGATTTTATTCTCGAAAATATAAAATCAAAAAAAGGCGGGCTACAACATATTCTTGTACAGGAATTACCTGATACTCCGGAATCTTTTATCCATCTGGATATGGTATTTACATTTCTCGACGTGGATGCCTGTATGGTTTATGAACCATTAATCTTAGGAACCAATCGCTTTCATACCATTCATATTCAGGTTGAAAATGGGAAAGTAATCGATATTCGGGAACAGGCGAATTTGCCAAAAGCTTTGAAAAAGCTGGGGATAGATATGGAGCCTATTCGTTGTGGCGGAGCCTTGGACGATTGGACTCAGGAGCGTGAACAATGGCATAGCGGAGCAAATTTCTTTGCATTTGCACCCGGGAAAGTTATTGGTTACGAACGGAATGTGCATACCATGGATGAATTAAGTCAAAAGGGATTTCAGATTGTTTCATCGAGGGATATATTAAGTGGCAAATGCGAAATCCCGCAAGGTAAATGTGTGGTTACGATTCCAGGTTCGGAACTTGCCCGTGGTGGTGGTGGTGCCCGATGCATGTCAATGCCAATCCGAAGGAAAAGTACGGAGTAAACCAGAGCGCGAAGTGACTGAAGCTATTTTCAAACTCCGAACTTTTTATACTAAAATAAAAACTCATGCGAAAACTAAAAAGTAATGAACTCGACCGTTTGTCGGTTGAAGAGTATCAGAAAATTGAAAAAACTCCCATAACAGTAGTTTTAGACAACATTAGGAGCTGCAATAATATAGGTTCGGTATTTCGTACCTCGGATGCATTATTGATTGAACAGATTATTTTATGCGGGATTACAGCTACTCCGCCCAATGTGGAAATTCATAAAACCGCTTTGGATGCTGAAAAATCTGTTGCCTGGGAATATGCTTCAGAAACCGAAGCTGCCGTTTTAAAGCTGAGAGAAAATGGCTATAAGATATATGCTGTTGAGCAAGTTGAAAATAGTATCATGTTACCAGATTATACTCCGGCGAAAAATCAGAAACTGGCGCTTGTATTTGGGAATGAGGTCAAAGGAGTTCAGCAGTCGGTTATTGATTTGTGCGATGGAGCTATTGAGATTCCTCAATATGGCATAAAGCATTCGTTTAATATTTCGGTAAGTGCGGGTATTGTATTGTGGGATCTGGTTTATAAATTACGCTCCTGAACTTACCGTTAAATTTGAAATAAAAAGGCAAAAGGCAGAAGTTGAAACGTTCGTTTTATTCTGCCTTTGCCTTTTTATCTTTTAGAATTTTTTGATTCCGTTCAGCTTGGTCATTAGTGAATCACAATGGATTGAATAAGCTTTCATGTATTTCTCAGCAATCGGTTCTGTTGGTGGTGCTTTTACTTTGAGCGGATCAACTGGAGATCCATTCAGGAATACTCGATAGTCGAGGTGCGGCCCGGAAGCTAAACCAGTTGCGCCAACATATCCGATAAGCTGTCCTTGATGAACTCGTGTCCCGACAGAAATCCCGGGACCAAATCCACTAAGGTGCATATAGCTTGTAGTATAAACCGAATTGTGTTTAATCTTGAGGTAGTTACCTCCACCAGCTGGTTGATAGGCTTTTGCAATAACGGTTCCATCACCAATAGAAACAACAGGCGTGCCTGTCGGAGCGGCATAATCGACACCAAAATGAGGACGATATATTTTTAAAACCGGATGGAATCGGCTGGCGGAGAATACTGAGCTGATTCGGTTAAATTTCAAAGGAGCTTTTAAAAAAGCTTTTTTCAAGCTTTTCCCTTTGTCATCGAAAAAGCTTTCCTCATTATTTTGAGTAAATCGGAAGGCATAAAAGTCCTCGCCGGCATGGACAAACTGCGCAGCAAATATTCTTCCTATGCCAATTGTTTTTCCGTTCACAAAATTTTCTTCGTACAAGACCCTGAATTTATCTCCTTTTTTAATTCCGAAGAAGTCGATAGTCCAGGCATAAACTTCAGATAGTTCCATGGCCAAGGCTGGATCCAAAGCCTGAGCCTTCATGGTTGCCCAAAGAGACGAGGTAATGACACCACTGGCCGTTTTTAGCTGGGTAATAATTGGTTTCTTGTCTCTGTATATTCGCAGACTATCGGTTAAATCATATACCACGTAATCTACCGGGGTTATTTCATAAACAAAATATTCAACTTTTGAGTTGTTTTTTTTATTCATAAAGAAATAGTACGGATTGTTTACTTTCATTCGTCGAACATCAAAGGTTACCATTGATTTTTTTGAGATTTCATCAACAGTTGTCATTGATATTCCTTTGCTTACAAGTATATCTGAAAGGTTTTGCCCTGATCTGATTTTCCCGGGAACAACAGTAAATGAGTCTATTGGGATTTTAAAAAGCATTACCGGTTCTGGCTCTTCAACATCTTTTTGCTTGGCCAATTCTTTCATGATTTGTTTAGTCTCGTAGTAGTCAAAGATGTAGTAGGCTACTTGAAGAAGCAGAATAAAAGAAACAGACCATAGAAGAATCTTCTTAATTCGTCCGAATTTTTGTAGAAAATTGAATTTCATTGTTTATTTTTTGTAGGAAGAGCCAACACCATCACAGGTGAAACCTGTGATCAGACTAGTTGGTTTGATTCCTGAATTATCTTTTAGTGTTGTCCAAAATCAGTACGATTGATCCTGGAAACTCTTGAAACGGTGAATTTCGCTCTTTTCAAAAGTAGTAAATAAAAAAGGTGCTAAAAAATAAAATTCCGATTAACAGGGGGTTTTAACCTGTGAGTTCTCGTTTTTAATGGGTATAAATGCTTAGTTGCGTATGCCTTAAGGTGATGAAAAAAATGACAGAAAAATTGTTAACAAAGGTAAATGTTTGGGATCATCCTTTTATTTTATCAAAGCCTTGCCCATAAACCCCCATGACACTTGCCATGGATATAAAGGCATTCGGATCAATTTCTTTTACTCTCCTGAAAAGTGTACTGCTTTCTTTTTTTCGAACAATTGTCATCAAAACAGTTACATTCTTTTGAGTGTACCACCCTTTGCCATCTAATGTGGTTACTCCGCGGTTAAATTCATTGTTAATGCAATCGGCAATTTCCTCAAAATTGGGAGAAAAAATGAATATTTGTGCAGAAGCGTTTGATCCGCTTAGGTATGCATCAATAGTGTAGGAAGCAACAGCCATGGTAACAAAACCATACACCATTTTATCGATGGAATGTACCAAAAAATAAGAGGATCCAATGATAATTACATCACAATACATGATAATTCGTCCGGGGCTAATGTTGTGATATTTGTTAACAATCATCGCGATAATGTCGGTTCCTCCGGTGCTTCCTCCTCTTGAAAAAACAAGACCGATCCCAACACCACCCAGCATCCCTCCTAATACTGAAGATAAAAAATTGTCTTCAATAATAGCTTTGGGAAAAAGGCTTTGAGGTATCATAAATAACACCGAAAGCACAACCATGCTAAAAATGGTTTTTATACCAAAACTTGCACCTAGAATCCGTATTGCAATAATTACCAGAAACACATTGATAACAAAAAAGGTTAATCCAATGGGGATTTTGGTACTGTAAAATATCACAGCAGCCAACCCGCTGATTCCGCCACCAGTAATTTTTGCGGGAACTAAAAACAGTGTCCATGATAATACATACAATGCCAGCCCAAGCAGCATAATGACATAGTCTTTTATAACTGTCTGAATCTTTGGTTTTTTTGTTTGTATCATTTTTTGCAGATTTAAAGTCATACAAAATAGTGATTTAAAATTAAGTCGCAAAAAAACAGTCTATTTGTGTCCTATTATATGTGAAAAATCAGGTGTTGTCAAACTTGATGAAAAGATTACATTGGTTTTGGTTTGACTGGTATTGATGTATTTTGAGGGTCTATAAATCGTTTTTTCATGTTGAAATGCAGGGTTGTGGAATCAATCGTCGATTTTTCTATTTTTGTTACATGATTTCATTTCCAAATGCCAAGATAAATCTTGGTCTGCATATTACCGAAAAACGTCCGGATGGATTTCATAATCTGGAAACCGTTTTTTTTCCTGTAAATTGGAGCGATGGACTCGAATTTGTCGAAGCAAAGGAGTTTCAGTTTACCACAAGCGGGATTACGATTTCTGGTGATCCGGAATTAAATTTAGTCGTAAAGGCATATCGGCTTTTGCAGAAAGACTTTGGGTTGCCATCATTGAAAATTCATTTGCACAAAGAAATACCATTTGGTGCTGGCTTAGGAGGAGGATCTTCGGATGCGGTTTCGATGCTTTTAATGCTAAATAAGTCGTTTAACCTCAGTCTTTCTGACGACGATTTATTGCAATATGCTGGTTGTTTAGGAAGTGATTGCCCCTTTTTTATTCACAACAAGCCCATGTATGCCACCGGGAGAGGAGAAATACTAACCCCTGTTAACATACGGCTTAACGGTATGTTCATATTGATGGTGAAGCCTGCTGTTGAGGTTTCAACAGCCAAAGCCTTTCAGTATGTGGTACCAAAAAAGTCGGAAGTTTCATTGCCTGAATTGCTTAATTTACCTGTTTTTGACTGGAAAAATAAACTAATTAATCAGTTTGAATCATCTGTTTTTCAGCAGTATCCAGAGATTATGCAGGTTCGGCAGAAACTGTATGAACAAGGTGCCGTTTATGCTTCCATGTCGGGCAGTGGTTCTTGTGTTTTTGGTCTTTTTCTGGATGATCCCACTGAGATTAAAAACCATTATCCATTGCCTTTTTTAACATTCGTTCAGAAATTCTAATTTTTTTAAGTTTTAATTAAGATAGTTTTATCTTTTATTTAACTGTTCCAGAAGTAACTTTTCTGCCTTTCTATAGTCTTAATAGTGAAAACAAAAGAAAAGAACCGGCAATGACAGCCGGGAACAATTAAAAGATGAAAATTATGAAAACGAAAATTAGAACATTTCAGACCGTTTGTATTCTTGGATTTATTGCTTTGATGAATGTAAATGCAGTTGCAGATAATAAAAGTGCATGCAATATCGAAGTTGCTTTGGGTACAACAGAAAAAGTTCTTGTTGAAACAAGTACCGCTAACACAAGTTTTTTTGAATATGCAGAAGCTTTGATGGCAAAAGAAGCAGATGCTCAGGTTGCAAAATTTGCAACAAAGCAAATTCAGC
>Ga0302286_10000282_pt1 | contig 42711 bp, 36 predicted proteins | sample III_Fen_E2_3_FD_198765 | JGI IMG/M metagenome (GOLD analysis project Ga0302286, IMG submission 198765) | Peat permafrost microbial communities from Stordalen Mire near Abisko, Sweden - III_Fen_E2_3 | ecosystem: Environmental > Terrestrial > Soil > Wetlands > Permafrost | place: Sweden: Abisko...
TGATATAATTGACCAAAATTTCCGTTTTTAATTAAATTTAAACATTGAGAAACGTAAAACTCTAAATAACCAGCAAATAATTCATCACCACCTTGACCATCAAGCAAAATTGGAATATTATGTTCATTGGCATTCTGCATGACTTTATATTGAGCATAAGTTCCCGTTGAAAGTAGTGGAACATCTTGATAATAAATAATATTTGCTAATTCAGACATTAAATTTGAAGAATCACAATGTGCTTTATTCCAGAGCACATTACAATCGTCAGCAACATTCTTTGCCCATCGCGATTCATCTTTATCAATTGAATCATTTACGGCAGTAAAAACTTGTAATTCAGAACCTAAAAAGGGGATTTTATCTCTCTTATTTATATGATTTGCAACAGAAACGAGTGAAGAACTGTCGACTCCTCCACTTAAACAAAAACCAATTGGCACATCTGAATATAATCGAGACTCTACTGCATTAAATATTAGATTCTTACAATGATCGACATACAATTTATTTTTTGAAGGATCAAATTTTTCATTTTCAAGATTGACTGGTAAATCATAATATTTCGTTTTTGAAAATCGTAATGATTTACAGTCAAAAATGAATGATTCAGAGGGTAAAAGTTCAATTATATTTTGATGAAAACCTTCATTTCCATTATCGATTGATGATTGTGCTAAAAAGTTAAAAACGGCCTTTTCGTTAATTATCGAATTATTTTGAGGTATGGTTAATAAAGCTTTTTGTTCTGAGGCAAATGCGAAAAATTCATTATTTAAACTATAATACAAGGGTTTTACACCAAAACGATCGCGTGCACCAAACAGAATATTTTTACTTTTATCGTAAATAACAAAAGCCCACATTCCATCAAAATGACTAAGACAATTTACTCCATATTGTTTGTAAGCAGCAAGAATTACTTCAGTGTCACTTTCTGAAACAAAATTGTGACCTTGAGCACGGAGTTTATTTTTAAGTATTTTGTAATTATAGATTTCACCATTAAAAACAATCCAAATATCATTATTTGAGAAACTCATGGGTTGATGACCAGCAGGAGATAAATCGACTATTGAAAGTCGTCGATGCCCAAATGATAATTGAGATTTTTGATAAATTGATTGAATTGAAACGTTTGGAGAATATTGTAAACAAGAGTCTTTAACTGATTGGGGGGTGTTATTTCCATAACAAACGAGATCAGAATTATCATCCCAAAAGACATAACCTTCATCATCGGGTCCTCGATGCCTAAGTGTTTCAGTCATTTGACTTATAACCTGATTGACAGAATATTTATAAGACGATGATTTTAAATAAAAACCGGTTATTCCACACATAGTTTGTACTGAAAATATCAGTATTACTTTAAAAAACTTAAATACAAATATATTAAAGTTTTATTCTCTATTTCAGCATTTTACAATTAAAGTAACATGATGTTACTTTGCTTAAAAATGAATGAGTAAAAACTTTATATTTATAAAAAATAATTTAAATGATTATTGACTTAATTAAAGACATAAAACAGATTGGGTTAAAAGAATTTAAAACACTTTTAACTGGAACGGTGATTGCTCAAGCGATTACTTTAGCAGCATTACCAATTCTCACCAAACTTTATTCACCTCAACAATTTGGCGAATTTGCACTTTTTTTTAGCATTGCCAATGCTATTGGAATAGTATCGGCTGGAAGATTTGATGCAGCATTAATGTTACCAAAACAAAGAGATGAAGCCCAAAGACTTTTTATAGCAGGTTTTATATCTTGTAGCTTAATTTCAATAATAGCATTGTTTGTTTTAGTATTTACTCCTTCATCAAAAACAGCAGGAACATTTCTAAATATTTCTAAACATTTTAATATTTTCACAGCTCTTGCAATATTTTTGACGGGCTCATTTGTATTGCTTTCATCAATTCACAATAGAGATAAAAGCTATAAAGAAATTGCTCAAACAAAAATAGCACAAAACATAGCGATTGGAGGATTGTCAATTATTTTTGGATTATTATCATTTGGCACAAAAGGGTTAATTGTTGGATTTATCTTAGGTTTAATTTTATCTTGTTTTTTACTTTTTAGAAAATCGAAAATCTCAATATTCCCAATTCAAAAGAAATCAATTTTACCATTAATTAAAAAATTTAAATCATTCCCATTATATTCAGTTCCAATGGTGTTTTTGAATTCAATTTCGCTCAACATTCTCATTTTTTTACTCACTTCTTATGTAGGCTCATCATTTGTTGGACTATATTCACAAGCCTTTAAAGCTGTCAATTTTCCCTTATTTATTATTTCATCATCTTTTGCACCTCTATTTTTTGAAAAGGCAACTAACAGTGAAAATAAAATGAAATTAGTAAGCTATTCTTTAGGAATAAGCTTGATCGTTGGATTTACTATTTTATCTCCATTACTCATTTGGGGTGAGTCATTATTTGGATTTGTTTTTGGCGAAAATTGGCGAATCTCAGGAAAAATTGCTGCTTTACTTATTCCATTAACAGTTACAAGTTTTGCTGCAACGAACATCAGTAATATCTTTGCTGCATTACACAAAAACTTCATACTTCTAGTTTGGCAAATTATTTATTTACTTTTGTCATGCGTATTATTCTACTATCTACGCAATAACGATAAAATGGATATTATTTCGCTTTATTCGTGGTTTGGAACAATAATGTATATTATGTTGTTTGGGATAATTTTCATGATTCTAAAAGTTAAAAAATGACAGATAAGATTTTTTCATTGTTTTGCAGATTATTTTATAGAAAGTTTAATCCTAAAGCCTATTCTAAAAAGGCGATTTTGCAATATATTTTTATGCAAAAAATAATTGGAATAAACAGAAGTGTTCAATGGCCTGTGCATTGGAGCTCTCAAGTTATCGGACATGAAAGAATTGAGACAACAGACCTAGCAATTGGCTATATGCCTAGCTGTTACATCGATGGACGAAATGGCATAATAATTGGCAAAAATGTAATTTTAGCATCTAATGTTTCGGTAATTAGTCAAAACCACGATAACAATAATTATGAAAAATACATTATTGAAAAACCTATTAGTATTGCAGATAATTGTTGGATAGGAACACAGGTTGTTATATTACCTGGAGTTGAGCTTGGACAACATACAATTGTCGCAGCTGGAGCAGTTGTAACAAAATCATTTCCCGAAGGAAATCAAATTATTGGTGGAAATCCAGCTGTAATCATTAAAAAAATTGACGATTACAATTATAAGTCATGAATTTTTAATCAATTCATAAACACTTACTATTTTTTGCAAGGATTTCCTATCTTTGTCGTCAACAAAGAGGGGTGCCTTGGAAGGCTGAGATCATACCCGTAGAACCTGATGCAGGTAATGCTGCCGAAGGGAATGCGTTTCGCGACTTTTCATTTACCCTATTTTTATTAATTTTAAACATGAAAGTACAAGTAAATAATAGCGAAATGATTTTTGATGAAACCGTATCAATACGTTCAATTCTCGAAAAAACTAACTCCCCAACCGAAGGTGTAGCATTTGCAGTAAACGACAGTGTTGTTCCTCGCTCACAATGGGACAGCTTTCTAATTAAAGAAAATGACAATATTTTAATCATTAAGGCAGCTCGTGGCGGGTGAAATTTTAACCGTAAAGGACACAAAGATTAACGCAAAGCTCGCAAAGTATTGATTAAAGTCTTTGCGGTACTTAGCGAAACCTCTGCGAACATTGCGTTTAAACAACTCAAAATTAAGAACTAAAAACTCACAACTATAAAAATGGATTTTAAAAAAGTAACCAACGAGCCAATCATCGGTTCACACAAAGTATATATTCAAGGGCAATTGCATTACATAAAAGTTGCAATGCGTGAAATTACCCTATCCGATACCATCGATTCTTGTGGAAATGTCATTAAAAATGAACCCGTAACGGTTTACGATACCTCGGGACCATTTACCGATCCATCAATAGAAATTGATATTACTAAAGGCGTTCCAAACATACGAGAAGAATGGATTCGTTCGCGTGGTGATGTTGAAGAACTTCCAACGTTTAGTTCTGAGTTTGCAAAAAAACGTCATGCAGATAAAAGTCTCGATTCAATGCGTTTTGAGCATGTTCGCACTCGCCCATTACGAGCAAAAGAAGGAAAATGTGTGAGTCAGTTGTGGTATGCTCGTCAAGGAATTATTACTCCCGAAATGGAATATGTTGCCATTCGCGAAAATCAAAGATTAAACGAAGTTGCCGAACTTGGTTTCCAACATCCTGGACAAAGTTTTGGAGCAAATACACCAAAAACATTTATAAATCCCGAATTTGTTCGTAACGAAATAGCTTGTGGACGTGCTGTACTTCCAGCAAACATAAATCACCCCGAAAGTGAACCAATGATTATTGGACGTAATTTCTTGGTGAAAATAAATGCTAATATTGGAAATTCACCAACAACATCAAGTATCGAAGACGAGGTTGAAAAATCTATTTGGGCAATTCGTTGGGGATCGGACACGGTAATGGATTTATCGACAGGAGCAAATATTCACGAAACACGCGAATGGATTATTCGCAACTCGCCAGTTCCAATTGGAACAGTTCCTTTGTATCAAGCATTAGAAAAATGTAATGGCAAAGTTGAAGATTTGACTTGGGAACTGTATCGCGATACATTGATAGAACAATGCGAGCAAGGAGTCGATTATTTCACCATTCATGCTGGTTTACTTTGGAGCCATGTTCCATTGACTGCACAACGTGTTACAGGAATTGTTTCGCGTGGTGGTGCAATTATGGGAAAATGGTGTTTGATTCATCATAAAGAAAACTTTACCAATACTCATTTCGCCGAAATTTGCGACATCTTAGCAAAATACGATGTTGGCGTTTCTATTGGCGACGGACTTCGCCCTGGTTCAGGTGCCGATGCTAATGATGCTGCTCAATTTGGAGAACTAAAAGAACTTGGCCGATTAACGAAAATAGCTTGGGATCGTCATGTTCAAGTAATCATCGAAGGCCCTGGACATGTGCCAATGCAATTGATTAAGGAAAATATGGACAAGCAATTGGAATTCTGCAACGAAGCTCCATTTTACACGCTAGGACCATTAGTTACCGATATTGCTCCAGGTTACGACCACATTACTGCTGCTATTGGTGGAGCAATGATAGGTTGGTACGGCGCTGCAATGTTGTGTTATGTTACCGAAAAGGAACATCTTGGCTTGCCCGATAAAGAAGACGTAAAACGTGGTGTAGTTACCTTTAAACTTGCTGCTCATGCTGCCGACCTTGCGAAAGGACATCCGGGAGCACAATATCGCGATAATGCAATGAGCAAAGCTCGTTTCGAATTCCGTTGGAGAGACCAATTCCATTTGGCTTTGGATCCCGAAACTGCTATTAAATATCACGACAAAACATTGCCCGACGAAGGCTATAAAGCAACTCATTTCTGTTCGATGTGTGGCGAACATTTCTGTTCAATGAAATCGAGCCACGAGTTGCGTGCAATAGCAAAAGATCTTGAAGCAAAAGCTCAAGAGTTCAAAGAAAAAGGTGGAGAAATTTATGTTTAATAATTAGCTAATATTTAAACTGCTAATTGATAATTTAACCCAATATAATAAAGGGATATAGAGATTTTATTTTCTGTATCCCTTTTGTTTTTAAAATAAAACTTCAAAAATATTTTCATTCTTTTGTGATAATTTCACCATTCCAGCGAATAATAGAGAAACATTAAATAATTCACTGTTTGAAAAAAGAAGAATTCATATCGTTAATAAAAGTAAATTGAAATCTGATTTATAAAATTTGCGTTAGTTATTGCAAAGACGAGGAAAACAGAAAAGATTTAGAGCAGGAAATTCTGTTACAACTATGGAAATCGCTCAAAAGTTTCGATGGTCGAGTTAAAATTACAACATGGATATATCGTATTGGCTTAAATACTGCCATTTCATTCTATCGTAATGAGAACAAAGGAAATGTAAAAAAAGTACAACTCGACGAATCGATTATAACACTATCAATCGATGAATATAATCCTGAAAAAGATCAAAACATTATTTTGCTGTATCAATTCATCGAAAAACTTGGCGAAATGGATAAAGCCCTTATTTTACTGTATCTCGATGATGTAAAACACAAAGATATTGCCGAAATACTTGGAATATCGGAAAGCAACGTTGCTACTAAAATAAGTAGAATAAAACTCACATTAAAAGATCAGTTCAAAACTATTTAAATCGATAATCATGGAACTAGATGAACTTAAAAGTGCTTGGGCACAATACGATAAAAAGCTTGATGAAAACCTCAAGCTAAACGAAGAATTACTTCTAAAAATGAATCTCGAAAAGACAAAAAAAGAACTGCAACATCCTCTAATAGGCGAAATTGTCAATATGATTGCTTTATCGCTTGTTATTCTTTTTATTGGTTCTAATACCATAAAATATCTACACGAATTGCGTTTTAGTATCTCTGGCTTTATTACTGTTGCAATAGCTCTGTTTGGATTAACGACAACCATAATGAAAACCAATAAACTTTTAAATATCGACTATTATGGATCGTCAATAATTGCTTTACAAAAGGAAATAGCTTCGGTTAATAAATTCATTTTAACACAGCGGCGAATTGAATATTTTCTGATACCAATCCTTGTTATAGCTATGACTCCGATTGCATTTAAGATTATTAATAATGTCGATCTTTATACTAGAATGAAGTTATTTATAACCGAAATTGTATTAATTCTTTGCACAAGTTTTCCAATTATTTTATGGATTAATAAATATCTGTACGACAAGAAATTTCAGAATGCTAAACGTTTTTTGGAAGATATTGAACGATTCGAAAGAGAGGAGATTGTTAATGAATAAAATCTACCTAACCAATTAAATCACTTAAAATGAAAAACATAATCTGTCTAGTATTTCTACTTTGGGGTAGTATGCTATTAGCTCAAAAAAACAATAATTCTGTTTTGTGGAAAATTTCGGGAAATGGACTTTCCGAGCCATCGTATCAATTTGGAACGATCCACGCCGTACCCGAAGAAAACTTTGAACTAAGCGATTCGATTCGAAAATGTATCGATAAATCGAAGTGCTTGATAATGGAAGCCGATCTTGACATGTCGTTGAAAGAACAATTGCAAATTGCAAAACAAATGTTTTTGCCAAATGGAATGCGAATCAGCAATTATATGGATAGCGACAAGTTTACCCTATTTTTCAATTATTTACGCGACAGCCTTCATATCAAAGAAGATAAGCTCAATAAATATTGTGTCTTAAAACCAATATTTTTACAGTCGATATTGCTTACAGAATACATCAAAAAGCCAAAGTCGTATGAAATGGAAATACAAAAATATGCTGGCAAAAAGAAAGATTTTATTGCTCTCGAAACCTTTCAGGAACAATTGAATATTTTAGATAGTATTCCATATAAACAGCAACTTTCAATCGACTCAAGCAGCTATAAAATTGACAAAGAGTATTATTCAATGCTCGATGCATATCAAGCACAAAATGTTTCATTACTCGATTCATTACTGTCAATTGATGAAGAATTCAAAAAATCGGAGAACACATTATTGAATAATAGAAATAATAAATGGATGCCCAAGCTTGAGGAATCGATTCGAAAAAAATCGACGTTTATTGCCGTAGGTTGTGGTCATGTTATTGGCGAAGATGGATTAATTCAAATGCTTTCGAAAAAAGGATATACCCTTGAACCAATTTATTTTACGATCAACAAAAAGCGGAGAACTCAATAATAAAATAAATATTAAAGCTCGGTTTGACTTCCATTTATTCGAAAGTTAAGCCGAGCTTTAATATACAATAAATATCAAGTGATTAATATCTTATCCGTTAAATTCTTTCAACACAAACGATTCTCCATCCCAAACGCCATAAGTTGAAAGACCAATCCAATTACCAAGATTTACGATATGCGATTTTTCGCCAATTGGTACATTTAAAGCTAAATGTCGATGTCCAAATACAAAATAGTCAAAATGTTCTTTTTGCAAGCGTTCTTTAGCATAGAGAAAAAGATATTCTTTGTCTTCGCCAAGAAAAATCATTGCTTCGTATTTGTTTTTATTTGCCTCACGACTTTTTTTCGACCAAAAATGTGCAAAGCCAAATGCTCCATTTGGATGTATGCGTGAAAAACAAAACTGCAAAAATCGATTTGTAAAAACCCATTCAAGGAAATTCATTCCTCGGTCGTATTTACCAAGTGCGTGACCATGATGAAGGAAAAAACGTTTGCCATTCCATTCTTTTATTACCGCATCGTGCACTAAAATGACACCAACCTCTTTCGGAAAATAATCCTTAAACCACACATCGTGATTGCCAGTAAAAATATAAACTGGAATACCACTGTCGGCCAATTCGGCAAGTTTGCCAATAAAACGAACAAATCCACGAGGAACAACCCAACGATATTCATACCAAAAGTCGAATATATCGCCCATTAAGTATATTTCTTCGGCATCGTCTTTTATGGAATCGAGCCAGCGAACAAGTCTTTTTTCTCGTTCTCTACTGTCGTCTTTATTTGGATAGCCAAGATGAAAATCGCTGGCAAAATATTTTTTCTTTACTGTTTGCAAATCTAAGGTTGAATTAATTATAAAAATGCTTCGATAAGCTCAGCATGACGAAGGAACAAACTTTTAAAATTTGTTGATCTTGCAGTCTGTCACCCTGAGCTTGTCGAAGGGTTTTCTATCTTATTTGACATTATGCTTTTGATGTAACAAAGCAATCGACACAAAAATACTAAGAAATCTTGAAACTAACGTACTTGCATCAATTTCTCAATATCCGATGGATAAATTGGAATATCAGCCATCAAATCGCGATTGCCCGTTTCGGTAATCAACAAGTCGTTTTCGATTCTAACTCCTATTTTTTCTTCCAAGATATAAATGCCTGGTTCGCACGTTAAAACCATTCCCGGCTGAAGCAACATTTCCCTATCGCCCACATCGTGCGTATCGAGCCCCATGTAATGCGAAACTCCATGCATGAAATAATTTCGATACAATGGTTCTTTCGGATTCTGTTTCTTAACATCGTCATGCGTAAACAATCCAAGTTTTATCAGCTCCGATTCCATTTTTGCACAAACAAGTTTTTGGCAATCAACAATCGAAATTCCGGGACGAATAACCGATTGTGCATATAAAAACACTTCTAAACAAGCATCATAAACCTGTCGCTGACGTTTTGTATATTTCCCATTAACGGGAATTGTTCGTGAACAATCGCTGGCGTAACTTGCATATTCAGCACCAAAATCGATGAGAACCATAGTACCATCGACCATCGGCTGATTATTTTTATTATAATGCAAATAACAAGCATTTTCGCCCGATGCAACAATGGTTTCAAAAGCATGTCCACTTGCTCCTTGACGAATAAATTCGTACGAAAGTTCTGCTTCCAACTCATATTCTTTCATACCAGCTTTGCAGTTTTGTAAAACACGCAAAAAGCCATCGCGAGTTATCGAACATGCTTTCGAAATTAGCTCAATTTCCTCAGGTTCTTTAATCATTCGTAATGATGATAATAAAGGAGCCAATCGCTCAAAATTATGGAGAGGGAAACAATCGTGCATGTAGCGAATAAACCTATCGTCTTTTGTTTCTATAAGCGACTGATAACGGGCATTTTCATTTTTATTTAGATATATATATTCAGATCTAGCAACAAGACTTTTTAGTTCTTGATCGAAATCGACTGAATATTTTACATTCGTAATTCCTGAAATATGCGACGCTTCTTCTTCGGTCAATTTTCGACTTTCCCATGTTTCTCGAAGTTTTTCGGGTTTCTGAATAAACAATATTTCAGTTCCATTATGTAAAAGAATTAAGGCCGTTTCTTCTTGAGTTATTCCTGTTAAATAAAACAAATCGGAATGTTGTCGGTATGGGAAATGAGCATCGCCATTTCGAGGCATCTGATCGGCAGCATTTACAATTGCAACAGAATTGTGCTTTATCAATTTTTGAAGCTTGGCTCTATTTCTTTTAAACAGGCTATTGGGGATATGTTCGTAACGCATTTGAATTTGATTATATATTCAAAAGTAATCAAAAGGACAAACTAATTTATTATTTGTTACAAAAATTAAGGCTGGAATGTATATATCCATCCCAGCCTTGAAAATAGTCGACTACTGCTAGGCTATTCTACCACTAATCTTTTTTCATAAACTGAATGTCCAACTTTTATCTTTACGAAATAAACTCCTGCACCAAAGGTAGAACAATCGATTATAGAAGAACTCTCTTCCGATTTTGTTGTAATAATTCGCCCTAAAACATCAAACACTTCAACCGAAAATGCTTGTTGATTAGGTACCGAAATTATTACAGAACTACTTGTTGGATTAGGACTGACAATAATTACATTATCCTGTTGCTCAATATTTTGACCTACCAACTCGCTCTCTGCCATATTACTAAGACTTACACTAAAGGGGCCTGAATCAGCTTTTAATAGTACTGCTGGATCAAAAGCCTTGTCCAATTTGAAGCCAATACGATATTTAACAATTGATGTATTATTATTGTCAACATAAAGTAACGTTGCATCACCTCCAGGAATAGATGTTATCGAATCGAGAGTACCTTTTTTATTTGAACGATATATTATGTATGATTTGACATCAATTCCTTCATAAGCATTCCAAGTTAAATTAACACCTTTGTCAACTGCAGGATTATATGAAGTTTGAAGAACCATTGTTCTATGTGGTTTACTATCGACATAATTTCCACATGAATCGAAAGTTCGTAATTTATATCGGAACGATTGATTTAAAACCTTCGGATTGGAATCAAAGTAATAAGAACTATCATTAAATGCAATGTTTCCAACTGTTTCATAAATTCCAGTGGTTTCTTTTTCACGCAGTACTTCGTAATGTTCAATTCTTTTCCCTTTTGTCTTTTGCCAAGCTATCACAACTCTGTTTGACGTATCACCAAATGTTACAAGACCTAAAGTATCACGATAGGGTTTAAATAAACTAATTAAAATAGTATCGATTGCAGTACAATGCTGAGCATCAGTAACTGTTACAAAATATTTAGTATTATTCGATGGTGATGCAGTAGTTTTTGCTGCAGTTTCGCTCGTAAGACCACTTGAGGGACTCCATTGATAAGAATAACCGCCATTCCCATTTATTGTCACGGCTTTTAATTGTGCTTCGGACATTGGGCAAATTGTTGTGTCGTGACCTATAGATACTACTAGGCTTTGAGGTTGATTAACCGAAACATTTAAGGTATAAATTTTCTGTGAATATCCGATTGTTGAAATCAGTATTAATGATACAACAACAATAATTTTTATTTTCATATTTTCTAACATTTATGATTTATATTAAAAACTTCGTAAACAACGAACATTGGCAACATTCCCTTTGTTGTTGCTGGTTGGCACCCAAGTTCCAAGACCCCAAATGCTTTTATATTCAACATACCATCCATTATTTGCATCATATTCGCTCGAACTCCACCATTTTAAACCAGAGTCAAGTCCAATAGAACTACCGGCTAAATCTCTAACTTCATTTTGTGATGGTAAAAACCAATTGTCATAATAATTTGAAACATAGTCGGCACAAACATTGCCGGCAGCAGTTTTATCGGAACATGAAGCAGCTATTTTTTGAGTATTTGCTTCGCCATTGGTATTTGAACTTGCTCCAACAGCTGTTCCATAACAACCCCAAATTGTTGAACTAACCGTTCCATTCGAAACAATCACTCCATGTTGTGAATTGCTAAGGGTATAAATTATTCCTCCACCATAACTCATTCCAACGGTTAATGTTCCGAAATAAACACTAACATAATCTACTTCGGTATTTCCACAGTCGTTACTAATTGTCCATTTAAGCATATATTGTTCGCCTGATATTCCTGTAAATATTGCGTTTGCTTTTGTAGCATCATTAAATTTACCAGCATCCCCCGATACGATACTCCATGCTCCAGTTCCATTTACGGGGACATTTGCTGCCAATGTCGCTGTATTACCAGTCGATTGAATAATGTCTGTACCTGCATTTGCTTTGTCGGGCAAGGTTACAATAAACACTTGGCTAACTTGGCTAATATACGGATTACAAGTTCCTTCACTAACTTTTGCTTTATAATAAAGATTACTTGTAGCAGTAACAATTAATTGCTCGGATGTTTGCCCTGCAATATCTGTCCATGTTGCTTGGTCGGAACTTTGTTGCCATTGAATTATTCCTTTCCCAGTAAATCCTGTTAGGTTAATTTTTACCTTTTCGTTGTAACAAACTGTTGACACTTGTTGTGAATTAACAACTAAAGTCAAAACCAAAAATAAAAGTGCAAACAGTGAAAATCTTTTCTTCATAATCTCCTTTTTTAGTATTTAAACGTTATCGTAACAATAAAACATTTCCCATTTTAGAGTAGGTTCCATTTTTGCGTTGAATTCCTTTCCAAGTTTCTCCGTTTATAAATGTCGCCTCAATTTTCCAAATATATGAATCTACTTTTAACGGAATTCCATTACATTTCCCATCCCAACCTTCGGCAGGACTTCCATCCACAAGTTTATCGCTATACCAAATTAAATTCCCCCAAAAGTCGAATATCGAAATGGAATACTCTTTTAAGTTGCAACCTTTTGGTTGGAATAATGCTAATGACGATTTGAGACTATTCGATTCAAAAGCATTAGGTATCGACAACGCCGACGTTAACTGTACATCGATGGTTTGTTGTGACACCGTTTTACATCCATAATAATTGGTCGAAAATAGTTGTATATTGTTTACTCCCAATGGAAATCGGTGATGAATGAGTGAATCATTCGAAACTAATGAATCACGTATATCTTCTGAAAGAAACTTCCAGGTATAGGTTGTTGGAATTGGTTCCATAAAACCATTTACCAATAAAGGTGGCTGTACACTTTTATTCTCAAAAGAATATACCTCATCAGATATTGACGTTGCACTAAACAAAACTTCAGGATTAGGAATAACTTTTATAATTTTTGTATTTTCGCTCTCGCATCCATTTTGTTCGATACGACGAACAATGATTGTGTCAACTCCTGATTCATTCCATGCAAAATATGATTGTAATAGCGAATCGTTGGTCATTGCATTATTGTTGGTCGAATGTAATGTCCAATGATATTTCGCTGGAGTGTGTGACGTATCAACAATCCTATAACTTTCTTTACTTCCTTCGCACACCGTACTATCGCCTACAACGGAAAACGGAATGGTATTTTCTGTTTTATTCTGAATAACTGCCACTTGGTCAGTTGAAATGCAAGCTGCATCACTCACAGTAACCGAATATATCCCCACATCAAGTACGTCGATGGTTCGAGTTGTACTTCCTGTACTCCAATGGTAGGTTTCGTGAATGCCTGCATCGACAATAACAGCCGAGATATTGCATTTTTGAATTTCTTTACCAAGATATACTGGTTGCATAACATGAATGTAGCTCGATAACGTAATGGTATCGCCATTTTGTGCTGTGAGCAAAACAGTATAACTATTTGAATTTACTGGATTAGCAATAGATGACGATTGATTGTTTCCCGAATTCCACATATAGCTTTTCATTTTGGGTCCTAAAACTTGTAGTACTACCTGATTTTTGGGACAAACAATGGTGTCGTGAGGAACAAGATCGACAATTTGAATAAAGTTTCGTTTCATCATTGTATCGGTCGAACCCCAAGGTGTTTCAAACACAAGAGCAACATCATACGAACCCGTATCTGCATATTGTAATGTAATGTTTTTACTTGTTTTATTGCCTACAATTACACCGTTTTTTATAATCCAGCTTTTAATGGTTGCGTTTTCTAAATTAGCCGTAATAGCAATAAAATCGTTGGGTTTATATAACGATATTTTCTTTGTTAACCAAAAATCAACTTTTGGTGTTAACGTATCGAATTGTATGCCATGGCGAAAACCTATGCCAAATGAATCGGTTGGCAATGCCACAAAGCTTTCACCAACGGTATATTCAATAAACCAACCGTTCGACATTGCACCGCCACCGCCGGCAGGTGAAATAACCGTTGGGGTTATAAACGTGTTTTGTGCAAAGGTGTTTACAAAAAACAGTAGCGATATAAATGTAATTAATATTCGTTTCATTTCGTTTTGAAAAACTTTGCCAAAGTTGGTTCCAGCAGTTTTAATATTTAATAATATATAATACATAGGCATTTTTAGGACGTGTTTCACTCCCGCCACTTGTTCCAACAGAAACATTATGAGTATGGCTTCCAGCAGCACCAATACTAATAACGTGGGTATGATTGCCATCATAGCCAATAGAATGAGTATGCTCTGTATTTCCAGCTATTAATGTTCCCCATCTTTTGCCGACACCTCCAGCAATTCCAGAATTAGCTTCAACACTACCTCCTGTTTTCCCTAAATATCCTCCAACATCAAACGTAAGTGGATGAGTATGACTTCCCCCGGAAATAATGCCTCCATGATTATGATTACCTTGTGCACTAGCACTAGCAGCATGAACATGATTACCTTGTGCATCAGTACTTCCGACATGTGAATGGTTTCCATAAATATCAGTTTCTACACTACCAACTTTATCGCCGGTATTACCTCCAGTATTTGACGCTGTACGGCTCGTTGCATCAGGGTCGCGTCCAGTTCCATTATCCATGCCGCGTAAAAATCTACCTCGTAGGTCTGGTAGGTTAAATGTCATACCACTACCACCCCACGATGAGCCAATTGCTAAAAACAAGCGAGGATATTTGGTTGCACTTACTGGAGCTCCGTTACAAAGCAACCAACCATCGGGTATATTAGCTTCTTCGCCGGCAAAAGGGATGATCATTCCAGCAGGCAAAATGTTTTGTAGGTCAACAAAATTTCCGTTCGAAATACTGAGTTGTGTTCCATCGAGTTTTAAATGTTGCTCATCTAGTGAAGTTGGCATTCTTACTTTATTTCCATTGCTGATAAACAGGGAATCACCATCGAGCGAAAGGGTTTGTGCATCTTTATTATATTTCGACAAATCGATTGTTGTGGCATTTGTATTATTGGTAATTTGAAGGATGTCGCCAGTAAGCTTTAAATCTTGTATTTCGTTTGTTGCACTAGTATCTTTTTGAGCAGGTAGAGTAATTGTATTTCCATTACTAATTGATATTTGATTGTCAATTATTGATAGCGATTGTTTATCATTATCAGTTGGTAAGGTAACCGTGTTTCCATTGTTGATTGATAACGACGTTCCGTTCAATGAAAGAGTTTGTGCATCTGTGTTGGTATATTTCGATAGGTCGATATTTGTTGCATTTGCATTTTTTGTAATCGAAAGTACATCGCCGTTTAAGTTAAGGTCTTGTATTTCATTTGTGTTACTACTGTCTTTTTCAGGAGGTAAATTCACAGTATTGCCATTACTTATCGATAACGATAATCCTTTCAATAAAAGGGTTTGATTATCGGTATTGGTATATTTTGATAAATTTATATTTGTTGCATTTGCATTATTCGAAATTTTAAGGATATCACCATTGAGACTTAAATCTTGTATTTCGTTGGTTACACTTGTGTCCTTTTGAGCAGGTAGGGTAATTGTATTTCCATTGCTGATAGATATTTGATTGTTAGTTATTGAAAGCGATTGCTTATCGTTATCTGTTGGAAGTGTAATTGTGTTAGCATTGCTAATTGATAAAGATGTTCCGTTCAATGAAAGGCTTTGTGCATCGGTATTGGTATATTTCGATAGGTCAATATTTGTTGCATTTGCATTATTCGAAATTTTAAGGACATCACCATTGAGATTTAAATCTTGTATCTCGTTTGTTGGGTCTCCATCGGCATCGGAAGGAATTGTAATTGTACCTCCATTTTTCGATAAACTTACGGTACTACCAACAATGCTTATGGCTTGAATTTCATTCGTTGGGTCAGCATCAGCATCATCGTTTTCAATAACCTTTTGAGCTACCAATGCATAAGGCACACTCCATAAAGCTGTTTGTTGACCAACCGTTTCCCATGCTCCAGCAATTTGAATTTCCGACTTTATATCAACCTGATTATTTTTAAAGTCTACACTTTTAAGGTCGAGCACCAAACCACCATAACGTGTTCCTTGACCAACTATAAGCACAAATACACCAAAACGATTTGTTGTTACCGTGTGCGATTCTCCATAAAACATGTTTGTTGAACCCGATGCATACAACGATATTTTAACTTGCAGTTGCTGGTTGTCCAATAGTTTTCCGTTACTGTTTCGAGCTACTCCTTGGTACGTGAAACCCTGTGGTACCTCAACTTGTGCTACTGCTATTACTAAAAATAGCAACAAGGATAATAATAGTGATATTAGTTTTTTCATTCGTCTTATTGTTTATTTCAAGAAACCTTATTGTTTCTTAATTAATCTGTTATTTTGTCTTTTGTTTTTACCTTTGCTAAAGTTTCAAACGTACGGCAAGGTTGTATTCCAAATAGTTCTGTTTAGCTTTGTTATACTTAGTTCGGACCACATGTTTGAACTAGTAGGTTTATTCTTTATCCCCAATATAATAATCTCCAGGGCCATTGTAGGTTATCTTGTATGTAGCTCCATCATCTCCTGAAAAGGATCCCGAAATAGAATAACTATTATTGGAACCCGAAATAGTAAAACTACCATAAATTGCAGAAACAGAATTCATGTAACTATGAAATTTAATACCGAGTAAGTTATTATCCCAAACAACAGCATCATCAAAAGATGAATAGGTTCCATTATTCAAATTATTATATGAATCTAATTGGAGATTTTTTAACCTAAATTCTATTATCCCATTATCACCAGAATTTGTAACTCCTGTTGTTGTATAAAAGCTCAATTGTTGTTCATTAGGCCATACATAATTATCATTTTCAAAAATCATCTTTTTCAAAGAATACGTTCCATTATCTCCACTCGAACTATTTGAAATTGTTAATTTTCCACTTGCATTGCTAAAATCTGGAATAATTTTGAAATACCCCGTTTCGGAACTAATGTATGAACCATCTGTACTTACGATATAAATGGAATAATCATGAAAACTACGAGTCGTATATGGTATCGTAAAAGTACAGGAATTATCAGTAGTTGTAGTGACTAAATATTTTACATAGCTTGATGTATTATAGTAATGTTTTAAATAAACCTTAACCTCATTACTATATCCAGTCCAATTAACAGCATATGTCTGCCCTCTATAAAGAATATCCCCTGTACTGGGCGAGGTAATTGTGATGTTTTTATTCAATACCTTCATGGTACCCGAATATGCCCACCAATCCCCAACAATTGCATGTGATGGAGGATTGTCTGTTATAACGGTAAAGCCCTGCATATCAATATCTCCATTGTCGAGCAATTCTCCTGACAAAACTAAAACAGAGGTACTACCATCAGAATTATCATCTTCTATCCATAATGTAAAATATGATCCAGAACCTGAAATAAAAGCACCTTTACCATTTGAATATACAGATGAATTGTTTATTGCACGTTCATAAGAAGTAATTGTTCCCGACGATTGATTCTCAAACTTAAATATACTACTCAAGTTCTTTCCTACAAAAGCAGAATAATTTGAGCTAGCATCATTTATTCGTACTTGTTCTGTTGAATATTCCCCTTCAATTGTGGGAGGATAACTACCATCATAAATTGTAATACCACTTGCTTCAATTGCCTTTTTAATTACCGAGTTATTTTTTAATTCAGATATTGAAGTAAATCCCGTTGTCTTCTCACTTTTTTTTGCAGTTTCTTTCTTCGAACACGAAAATCCGATAATTGCAAAAAGTAAAATTAATATTGCAGAAAATAGTTTAGTCTCTATTGGTAGGTTCTTCATGTGTTTATATCTTATTTTCATCCCGCCTACTCTCCAGCTTTTCAGCATCTGCTCCCTACTTTTTTACAAGGTTGTTCGGGTTTTCCTTATTCAGTGTTAGAAGTGACACGTTTTAAAAAAATGTCACTTCTCAATTGTTTTTGTTCGATAATGAGATCTAGCAGGCTAAGTCTCTTCGTTCGTCTTAGGTTCTACCTAAGTCATTTTATATTTTTCAGGCTGAGCCTGTTTCCATAATGCGGACGAGGTAGAACCTCGTCCGAACGTTGGTTTTCCTTTATTAAGAGACCTGCCAAATTTTAAAAACCTGGCAGGTCTAGTGAGATTTTTTATACCACCATTATCGACACCGCTGCTGTAAAATCAGCAACTCCAGTAGAAACAATAGCTTGCATGCGAAACCAATATTTAACACCAGGAGTTAACCTTGTTACACTAAATGTAGCCTGTTTGCTGTATCCTGCTATTGTCCATGCTTTATCGTCGGTTGGTAAAGTGCCTTCGGCCTGATACCAAATGTAGGCTCCAGCTCCTAATACGGCTTTTGCGGTAAGAGTAACACTGCCCGAAAGATTTCCATTTGCAACACTCAATTCGGGTTTTTGCAGTGGTGTGCGGTCGGCCGAAGTGTGAAACCCTGACGACAAGGTAATTTCTTCATCACCATTTGCAATGCGAGTAACATAAGCGGCCAAAATGCGGAATGCTGCATCGGCTTTAACTTCGCAATTGTGCATTGCTACTGTGGCAGAATGCCCACCATCGATTGCCTTCAACTGGGCAGCTTCAAGATTATCAACTACGGATTTGGCTTCGGTAAGCGGTTCATCGGGTTTAGGGAAATGGTCATTCTCGGTCATTTTAGCAATCACGCTGCGATAATAAGCAATTTTTGCAGCTATCGACAATTCAATAAAATCTAACAAAACTTTTTTCATGATTATTTGTTTTTTAATAAATATAAGGGGTAATATGGTTACGAGTTAAAGAAACTTCTCCAAGATGAACCGAAACTTCGGCAGGGTTTGTCGAACTTTCGCTAAGGCTAATCGAAGCTTCGGGATAGTCAATTGGAGTTTTGGCAATAGCAATCGACATTTCCCATGGGTATATCGAAACTTCGGCAAGATCTATCGAAGGTTCCCCAAGGTCAATCGAAACTTTGGTAAGGTAAGTTGTCGTTTTGGCAATGTCAATCGGAGTTTCCTCAGATAAACTCAAAACTTCCCCAATATTAATAGGAACATCGGCAGTGTTGATTGAAACTTCTCCAAAGTAGATCGGAGTTTCGTTAGGGCTGTTATTTGTATTTCTATTAAAAATGATATGATAACACATTATTATAGAACCTTTGGCAGACGAGTGATTCATAACAATTGCCATGGTATTCCCCTCCTTGGTTTTAGCTATATGTTGAAGGTTTGAGGTACTTCGACAGAATGGTATCATAAAATACGTAAAATGGTACTAGTAGTTTCTTTCTATCAATAGAGTAAAAAACACGGCAAAGATAAATACAAGAGCAGTACCAGTCAACCCCCCAAATTTGGGTTTTGCAGAAATTAATGATTTAATAATATCGGTAAGAGTTTACGTCTAAAATACTTAGGCGACTTTTAATCTGTCTCTCTTATTCAATCAACCCATTGCGTAAAGCAAAATAGAGAAGTTCTACAGTATTGCTACACCATGTTTTCTTGAGCATTTTTTTGCGGTAGTCTTTTACAGTGTGCTCGCTGAGATTAAGTTCTTTTGCTATTTCACCATTATCTTTGCCATACGAAAGTAAGGTGAGTATTTGTCGTTCAGAATTATTGAAATTGGCTAATGTCGAGGATTGAACGGTTTCTGTTTTCTCTACAGTATTCACACCTGTTTGAGGATGGACATGAATTATTTGGAGAGAAGTACTATCATCGGTTTTGATTGTATCGATACTGGTTATTAGCATAATCATTGAAAGAACTTTACCCTTTGAATCATTAAATCGAAAAACAGCTCGATTTTGAAACCATACAAAATAACCATTTTTGTGAAAGAACCTATAAGTTGAAATATAGGTGTAGTCCTTTCTTGTAATAATTGGCAAACTATTGTGATGTTCCATTATTTGTTTAAAGAAATATTCAGCATTTTTCACATCAGCTTGACAATAATTGTCGGCAAAAAAAGAAATACCTTTATCATTCCATTCTTTTGGTGAATAACCCGAAACCTGTACACTCGTTTGAGAAACATAGGGTATAGAAAAGGTAGAAGTATCTGATATCAGAATAAATGAATTGTTAGCTGCGAGAAGATGATTGATTTCATCAAAATCGTTAGCTATACTCGTAAAATTTATCGGTTCTGTAATATACTTATTGATAAATAAATCATACAAATGTTTGATTGTTATTGTAGTAAAAACAGCAAAATGTGTTTTAAATGATTTCTTTTTCTCTAGCATGTCGTAAAAGTTGATAGATGGAATTCGCTTGAAAGAGCTCAAACAATTGTTTTTTATAATCATTAATGGTATGAACAGAACGTCCTAGAATTTGAGCTATTTTTTCAGCAGAAAATCCCTGTACTAAAAGACGCAACACTTCATACTGATAATTTTGAAGTTCAAAACTGTCGGTCAAATTTCGATATACCGATTTAGCGATGTACATTTTACTTGCATCATTCCATCTCGAGACAAAGAGTAATTTTAAAAATTGTTCGTTTGGGTCTTTTATGCAACTAATATTAAAGGCTACAGCATTCGATTCAATAAATAAATTATGCAACATTTGTGTGTTATGTTGCTCATCAAGCATCACAAACATAAGCTTCGTAACGTTTTTTGATCCTGCGTTTTTAAGAATTACGTTTTTTATTTGTTCAATGTGCAAACTAGTGTAAATGCCCATTTGTTCTAAGGAAGAAATCGCTAGCTTATCGGCTATATTTCCTTCTAATTGCGATATAATATTGGTTGTTATATCAAAACGAAAGTTGATATACATTCCATGATTCAAGGCAAATTGTTTTGCATCGAATGCTGAAAATTCCAATTGACTGGCTGGCATTATATTTTGTTTAAATAGTTAATTCTTGTGGCAATGTACAAAAAGTATAAATATGTTTGCTCAAGTGTAAAAACAAGATATGTTCGTAACGCATTATATTCGATTTATAATCAATTTTTAGGAGAATAGTAAACCGTTCCATTCAATCCATTTTTAGAAAGAGGAATAATCTTTTTCTTTTTATAGTTTGAAATTAATGGTAATCTTATTCCAATATCAAAATAATTCAAATACGAATATTGCCATTTTTGATTTTTAATATTATAAAAAGTTGGCAAACAATGAACTCCAGCGAAGTATTTTTCAAAGAAAAGAACTCTTGCATTAAAAACTAATCCCAATGATGAAACATCAGTATTTGAAATGCTTATACTCTTTTTTAATACTGAATCTCTATAATGTACTTTATTAGTAATGTACGAATAACTTAAACCATAGCCGACTGAAATTTCATAGAAACAGCTTTTTATAAAAGTAAGATCATGATTATTGGTTAAAGAAACATTCCATGCTTTTGAATCATTAATTGTATCATAACGAGATAATCTTTCACCAATTAAAATATTCGATAATCCAGTTAGACCACCATTAATTGAAAGATAGGAATGATTGGAAAGATAAAATTCTGTTCCTAAAGTTAATCCATGAAATATTGTTTGTTCAACGAAATCATTTCCAACGTGAAAACCAACTAAATCAACAATTGGCGAAGATATTGTACAATAATACAAACCCTTTTTTGAAGGATTGAAATGTAAATATTCTTTGGTATTATTTGTTAAATCGATTTGAATAGAGGAATTAAAATTATTATTATAGATTCGGTCTGACTTACTTCTTATACTATCTGAGCATAAGATACTGATTGATTTTGTTAAGCTATCATTATTAGCTATAAAATTAATTCTTTTAAAATTACGAGGAAGTACTAACAAAAAAGGAGTTTTTATACAACTATCATTATCAAAACATATTTTTGCATTTTCTGGTTTTGTATGAATTTCAATTATATCCGTGCGATTTTCTCTTCTCAAAGTACAAGAAAATAATAAAACCAATAGCACCGTTGAGATAACGTTAAATGGAAGATGTTTTTTTATCATTGTTTTAGATCTTTCTGTTTTAACAACAAAAATACATTTTTTTCATTAATTTCCATGACAAATTAACATACGAACCATGCCAACAATACCGTTAAAAAGCGAAAATTCGATTTCTTGTTTGGCGGTACGATTATTGGTAAGCCTTTACAAAAAATAAATAAAAAAATACTACATTTGCCTACTTAGTAGGAGTCGTTAATTGATTAAATGGTTAATAATAAAAGCACCCAGACATTACTGCAAACAATAGTTGCCGGTATTCAAGAAAGAAAAGGCAAAGCAATTGTGAGCCTCGACTTTTCGCCGATTGAAAATTCTGTGTGCAAATATTTTGTTATTTGTAATGGAGACTCCAATACGCACGTCAATGCTATAGCTGACTCGGTTGATGAATTTACAAAAAACAAATTAAACATGACGGCATGGCATATCGAAGGACGAGAAAACTCACATTGGGTAATTTTGGACTTTGTAGATATTGTGGTTCATGTTTTTCAAGAACAATATCGAAACTTTTATAATCTCGAAGACTTGTGGGCCGACTGCACGTCTCAAATACATAATGAATACTAATACATCTGATAATATGAGCGAAACGCAAAATTCTCAAGAAACAAAAGAAGAGACGAAACAAGAGAATACACAAGAAAAAGGAAGTCCATTCTTCAAACCTAAAAAGAAAAAGACAACAGGATTCAATTTTTATTGGATTTATATTGTTTTAGCAGTGGCATTCATCGCTATTCAATATGTTGATTTTGGCAAAGGCCCCAAAGTTATTTCGTGGAATCAATTGTATACTTTAGTAAAACAGAATAATGTTGAAAAAGTAATAATTGTCAATAAAGAAACGGCACAAATCTATCAACACAAAAAAGCTTCGGAAGTAAAAACACCAAAGAAAAACATGTGGGGTGAGCAAGCTGTTGAACCCGATTTCTATATGACAATAGGCGATGTAGGTACATTCTCTAAAAAAATGGACGAAGCTCAACCAAATGTTGCTGATGATCAAAAAATTCAAATTTTATTTGAAACACAACACAATTACATGGGCGAAATTTTAGGTTGGATAATGCCAATTTTATTGCTCGTTGTAGTTTGGATGTTTATATTCCGCAAAATGGGCGGTGCTGGTGGTGCTGGCGGTGCTGGACAAATATTTAGCATCGGAAAATCGAAAGCTAAAATCTTCGACAAAGAAGATTCTGAAATAAAAATCAATTTCCAAGATGTTGCTGGTCTTGAAGAAGCAAAAATAGAAATTCGTGAGATTGTTGACTTCCTAAAAAACCCTAAAAAATATACCGACCTTGGAGGTAAAATTCCAAAAGGAGCTTTACTTGTAGGACCTCCAGGAACAGGAAAAACATTATTAGCAAAAGCTGTTGCTGGCGAAGCTCACGTACCATTCTTCTCAATGTCGGGTTCCGATTTTGTGGAAATGTTTGTGGGAGTTGGAGCATCGCGTGTTCGTGATTTATTTGGACAAGCAAAAGCAAAATCACCATGTATCATTTTCATCGATGAGATAGATGCTATTGGTCGTGCTCGTGGTAAAAATCCAAATTTTGGTTCTAATGATGAACGTGAAAACACACTAAATCAATTATTAACCGAAATGGATGGTTTTGATACCAATTCAGGTGTAATTATCCTTGCTGCAACTAACCGTGCCGATATTTTAGATAAAGCTCTTTTACGTGCAGGACGTTTCGATCGTCAAATAAACGTTGACCTACCGGATATTGTAGAGCGTGAAGCAATTTTCAAAGTTCATGTGAAACCACTAAAAATGAGCTTAGCAGTTGAAGCTGGATTCCTTGCAAAACAAACTCCAGGATTTTCGGGTGCCGATATTGCAAACGTTTGTAATGAAGCTGCGTTGATTGCCGCTAGAAAAGAAAAAACTGAAATAGAAAAACAAGATTTCCTTGATGCTATTGACCGTATTGTTGGTGGATTAGAAAAGAAAAATAAAATCATAACAAAACAAGAAAAGAAAACGATTGCATTCCACGAAGCTGGTCATGCTACTATGAGCTGGGTTCTTGAGCATTCTCATCCATTAATAAAAGTTACAATTATTCCTCGTGGTAAAGCTCTCGGAGCAGCTTGGTATTTGCCCGAAGAACGTCAAATCACAACACGTGAACAAATAATTGACGAATTATGTGCAACCCTTGGTGGACGTGTAGCTGAAGAAGTTGTATTTGGTAAAATTTCAACAGGTGCATTAAACGACCTTGAGCGTGTTACAAAACAAGCTTATGCAATGGTTAGCTATTTTGGTATGAGCGAAAAAATTGGTCATATCAGCTTCTTCGATTCATCGGGACAAAACGAATACGGCTTTAGCAAACCATATAGCGAAGAAACAGCATTAACAATCGATAAAGAAGCAAAAGCAATTATTGATTTAGCGTATGCTCGTTCAATCGATTTGATGAAACAACATCTACCACAATTAACTGAACTGGCAGAATTATTACTTGAAAAAGAAGTAATTTTTGCAGACGATTTAGAACGTATTTTCGGAAAACGCAAATGGCAATCGGAACGCGAAATTATGTCGCAAGAAGTTTTAGCCGAAATAGAGAAAAACAAGGATGTTGAATTAAGTTTTAAAACCGAATCGGGAGCAATTACACCCGAAATTGAACCATTAAAAACTGACAATCCAACAAATGAGTAATTCGCGAGATATTATTTTAGAAAAAATCCGCAAAGCACAATCAGCCGGAGTTACCAAGGATTTAGCCATTGAGCTAAGTCCCGAAGAAGCTTCGGCTTCGGTTTTTGTAGCACCGGTGGGCGATTTGTCCGAAAACTATAAATCGGAACTTGAAAAAATTAGCGGAAGCTGTTTTATTGTTAGCAATTTTGCAGAAATCAGCAAACAGCTTGATGAAATCGTACAAGCCGAAAATATTAATCAAGTTCTTTGTCTAGAGCCTGAACTTTTGAAGAACATAAGTATTAGCAACGCTCAAATTACAAACGACATTTCGCTTGTAAGCACTTGTCCAGCAACAATTACAGCTTGCGAATTTCTTGTTTCTCGACTAGGAACTGTAATGGTTAGCAATGCCAACGGTTCGGGTCGTCGTCCACACGTAGCTCCCGATGTTCATATCGTTATTGCAAATCAATCGCAAGTAGTAGCCGATTTAGGTGATGCTTTGGAAGGAATGCTTCAAAAATACGCTGGCAAGCTTCCATCGTGGGTAAGTAATATTACTGGACCAAGTAGAACTGCCGATATTGAAAAAACGCTTATTCTCGGAGCTCATGGGCCTAAAAAGCTTTTCGTATTCATTATAAAAAACTAATTTTTGTGTCAAACATCGCTCAACGTACAATTACAGGCATTGTTCTTCTTGGAGTTATAATTGGAAGTATTGTCTTTTGTGAATATTCGTTTCTTTTATGTATCGGTGCATTGTTATTATTTTCAATAACAGAATTTTACACCATCACAAAAAGTGAAGATACTGTTCCTCAAAACATTTTTGGTGCAGCAATAGGAATCTCAATCTTTGCAGCATCTTATCTTTATGTTAAACAATTGGTTGACGCTCGAGTATTTGCATTAATCATTCCTTTTTTCTTGATATCATTTATTATTGAATTATATAAAAAACAGGGCAAACCATTTCAAAACTTAGCCTTTACCATTTTAGGTGTTTTTTACATTGCAATCCCCTATTCTCTCTTCAATTTTATCGTATTCAATACCTTTAATAAAGAATATAGCTTTGGGCTTTTGCTTTGTTTATTTGCCTTTAATTGGTCAAACGATACTGGTGCATACCTCTTTGGAATAACATTTGGAAAACACCGTTTATTCGAACGCATATCGCCTAAAAAATCGTGGGAAGGTGCAATAGGTGGAGCTATTTCTGTTGTAGGAATAGCATTTTTATTCGCCTATTTACTTCCATATATATCGTTGATAAATTGGATTATACTTGGTTTAATTGTTTGTGTATTTGGTGTGTTTGGCGATTTAGTTGAATCACTTTTAAAACGTAGCTTAAACATTAAAGATTCTGGCATATTATTACCCGGTCACGGAGGATTCTTAGATAGATTTGATGCTGTTATCTTTTCAACTCCAGCATTTTTTGCATATTTATATCTAATAAGTAATTCATAAACACAAAGACTCAAAAGCTTTAAGGAACACATTTTTTTAGGTTTTAAAATTCTTTGTGTATCTTTGCGACTTAGTGCCTTAGTGGCTAAATTTTAATTAAAAACTCAAAATTACTAACATGATTTTTCACAAAGAAGGAACGGCAACAATTTTTAGTGCAACACTAATCCTTTTTCTTATAAATGCTTGCCTCTATTACATGACTCCTATTTTTGTTTTTGATGGCGAATTACTTGCTTCAATTATAGTTTATGGAATTATACTTTGGTTTTTCAGAAAACCAGTTAGAATAGCAGAACCAAATGCAAATGTAATATATGCTCCTTGCGACGGAAAAGTAGTTGTAATTGAAGATGTTATTGAAAAAGAATATTATGGCGAAAAACGCAAACAAGTTTCAATTTTCATGTCACCATTAAACGTGCATATTAACTGGTATCCTGTTTCGGGTACGGTAAAATATTACAAATATCATCCAGGAGAAAAACTTGTTGCTTGGCATCCAAAATCATCGGAATTAAACGAACGTTCTACGGTTGTTGTTGAAACAGAAGCTAAACAATCGATATTATTCCGTCAAATAGCAGGTGCTTTGGCTCGCCGAATTGTTTGCTATGCCGAACAAGACACCAAAATAAGTCAAGGCTCAGAAGTTGGTTTTATTAAATTTGGTTCAAGAATGGATTTATATTTACCACTTGATGCTAAAATTACGGTAGATATCAATCAAAAAGTTTCGGGCAATAAAACAGTAATTGCTACTTGGTAAATAGTTTCTGAAAGGGAATTAAAAACTCAAAATTAAAAACTCAAAACTATTATTCCCCCTTTACGCATATCGATTGTAAGTTATTACAACACTATTCCATTCGTTTATGGACTAGAACAATTTATGCCTAAAGATTCAATAATTCTTGAAAAAGTTCCACCAGCTATTTGTGCTCAAAAGCTTATAAATGGTGAAGTTGATGTAAGTCTGATTCCAGTTGGTGCATTATTACAATTACCCGAATATCATATTATCGGGAATCATTGCATTGGAGCAAACGAACGTGTAGCAACAGTTGAACTCTATAGTCAATGTCCACTCAATGAAATTGAAAGCATATATTTTGACCACGATTCGCGTACGTCAAATCTTTTGGTTCAAGTTTTAGCAAAGCATCATTGGAAAATATCACCTCAATGGTTGGATTCCGAAATTGGATACGAAGAGAAAATTGGAGGTAAAACAGCAGGAGTTATTATAGGGAATCGTGCCTTTAGCTATGCCGATAAAATGGCATATAGTTATGACCTTGCTGAAGAATGGCAAACAATGACCAATCTGCCTTTTGTTTTTGCCTGCTGGGCATCATTAAAACCAATAGATGAGGATTTCATCGCAACATTCGAAAATGCATTGCAGAAAGGCTTTAAAAATCTTGATGAAGCAATAAACTCTTTTGGAACAAATTTTAATGTAGATATAAAATCATATCTCACCCGAAACATCAGCTTCGAATTCGATGAGCCAAAACATAAGGCAATGAAATTATTTGATGAATTGGTAAAAAGCTTATAAAGTCGAATTATTTTACCTCAACTCTAGCACCTTTTGCTACACGAACTTGTCTTAAAGCATAACGAACATCTCTCTTCTTAACCAATAATTTTGGTCGAACAGAGTAGCCATAGTAATATTCGTTTTTTTCGTATTTTATTGTATCGTAAAATCTAACATTTGAGTAACCTGTATAGTTCACCATAACTAATGGATGACTTTTTACACCCGAAACTGGTCTTGGCGAAAATAAAATATAAGTTGAACTTAAATCAGCATACAAAATAAAAGGAATACTATCTTTTTTACCTTGTTCAAAAACCATAAATAAAGTATCGTTTACTAATTTACTACAAATAGCAGGCGTTTTGCGTTTGAATTTAATAATCTCGATTTTTTTTCCTTTTTTCATCTTTATCTTTCCACTAATTGATGCCGAGTCTTTTTCGGTCAATTCACGTTGTAGAATAAAGCGTTTTGAGTTATAATATTGAAGATTTTGAAGATTTACATTGCTGTGTTCAAGTTGAGTTCGAAGTGTAGACGTAAATTGAAGAGTACACGATGATAATAGTAAAGACGAAATGATAAGTATGATAAGTTTTTTCATTATTCAGAGATATTTTAATTATTATTCGGGGTTTACCGACATATCAATTTATTCGATTTCAAATATAGTTCTATTTTTAATATATTTTTTTCTCAACGAGAAAAATAGTCTTGAATTAGTATAAGAAGTATTATTTGTGAAAAAACTTTCGTCTTCGAAGTTTACAAAACCAAACGACAAGGTTTGTAAAGAATCAAGTAATGGGATGAAAAAGATAAATAAGTAGATGAAATTTTGAATAACCTTTTGATGATTCTATATTTGAATGTACATTTTGTTTCAATGCAATATTATTTAATCCTTCCTGGATTTTTGGCAATAAAATCTTTCCACGATTTAGCTCCACCGGCCAATCCGGCAAGAGGTGACGATAGTTCGTAAGAATGACAAACTGCAACAGCTAAAGCATCAGTAGCATCCATATATTTAGGCATATTAACAATTTTCAATTGTTTTTGCAACATAGAAGCAACTTGCTCTTTCGACGCAGCACCAACACCAGTAACTGCCATTTTTATTTTTCGAGGCGAATATTCATGCACCAACATATCACGGGACAGAGCAGCAGCCATTGCAACGCCTTGAGCACGTCCAAGTTTAAGCATCGATTGAACATTTTTACCAAAAAAGGGAGCTTCAATAGCAAGTTGATCGGGCTTAAATTCATCAATTAGACTTACTAAACGAGAAAATATCTTGCTTAATTTTTCATAAGGATCATCAATTTTTTGCATATCAACAACACCCATTACCAGCAACTCCATATTTTTTGATTCGACCTTTAATAAGGCATAGCCTAAAAGATTTGTACCCGGGTCAACGCCTAATATTATCATCTTTAAAATCGATTGGACTATATAAAACAACTTGTATTGAACAAAAGTACTTTTTTATTTATTAAAAACCCTTTGTATATTTTGTGAATTTCAATAATTCATATATATTTGTTTTTTGTAGCATTAATAACTATAAATTAACGAAAGATAAGGAACAGAACGCTAACATTAATTTCGTAAGAATTGTTTACACAACTACCCAGTAATAAAGAAGGATTGAACTTCGGTTTCAAATTGTTCCAAGGAATGCAACAGGACAATTTGGGATACATTTATCGTGGGCTATTTACTCAAACAATTACCGATAGTATCATTTCGTTAGCCGAGTCTAATCTTGAAACAACAGGAGAATCCTCGAAAGTTAAAAAGCGTGTTTTCTCTATTATGGTTGAGTGCTTACAAAACATCACCCGACATCAAACAGTTGAAGGTGAAGAATTTAACGACTCAAGCATCCCTGGTATTTTTATGATTCAACGCAAAGAAGATAGTTATTTTATAACATCGGGAAACGTTGTGCCAAATGTGGCAATGCCAAAACTACGTTCACAATTAGAAAAAATCAATAGTCTACAACAAGACGAACTTAAAGAATATTATAAACAAATACTCGAAGACGGTTCAATCTCCGATAGAGGCGGTGCTGGTTTAGGGTTAATTGAAATGGCACGTAAATCGGGTAATAAGCTCACTTTTGACTTTGCGAGCGTTAATACTGACATTTCTTACTTTTATTTGCACACTGCAATTTCAAAAGAACTTGAGAGTGCAACACCAATACATGTAAACCTCGACAACATTAAAGCACTTCATCAGTTAGTAAACGACGAAGAAATTTTATTAGTTTTCAATGGTGTATTAAATCAAGAAAGCTTAATTAATTTACTTTCAATCATTGAAAATCAGATGCGTGGTCGTGTTGATATCAAAAAGAAAGTTTACAACATCATGGTTGAAATGTTACAAAACATTGTTAAACATGCTACTAAAGTTGAAGAAGATTCATTATTAGGAAATCCAGGGATATTCTTCATTTCATCGAAAGATGATTCTTATAGCCTTTGTACTGGTAACTATATTAGCTCAAATAGTGTTGATGAATTGCAAGCTAAACTTGAACACGTTAATAGCTTAAAAGGCGAAGAAATTGAGCTTTTCTATAGTATGAGACTATTAAACTTCGAAATAGATAATAGCAAAGAAGCTGGTTTAGGCGTTATAGATTTAAGAATGAAGAGTGGCAATGAATTAGAATATAGTTTTTCGAAAGTAAACGATAAGGTTTCATTCTTCACACTACAAGTAAGCTTAAAATAACAATGGAAGCACTCTATTACAAAAAAACAGACGATACTCCTTCTATTATTCTCGATCCATCAAGTAATACTTTTGAAATAGCTTATCGTTCACTTCCTGAAGATGCGAATGGTTTCTATGAACCAGTATTAAAATGGTTAAGTGAGTTCTATGAATCGGCTCCACAAAAAGTAAATTTCACATTTTTCTTCGAATATTTCAACACATCATCGGCAAAGCAAATAGCAAAAATTTTACTATTTCTTGAAAAGTTATCGCACAAAAGTGACGTTGTAGTTTTGTGGAAATACACAAATAATGACGCCGATATGTTGGCAACGGGCGTTCGCTATTCAAAATCATTAACTTTGAATTTCGAATTTCTGCCAGTTTAAGCCAATTACATATGTATTCTGTCGATAGTATCAAAAAAAGCATCTCGAAGGAACTACAAGAGTTCGAAACGTTTTTCAAGACCGAAATAAAGTCTCAAGCGTATTTACTTGATACTATTACAAAATATATTCTCAAAACAAAGGGAAAACAAATGCGTCCAATGCTGGTATTTCTATCGGCAAAACTACATGGCAACATTTCAAAATCGACATATTCTGCAGCCTTTTTAATTGAATTAATGCATACTGCTACCTTAATTCACGACGATGTTGTTGATGATTCATTAACTCGTAGAGGATTATTTTCGGTAAATGCTTTATGGAAAAATAAAATAGCTGTTTTGGTCGGCGATTTTTTCTTATCGAAAGGTTTACTTCATGCGGTAAAAGAAAAGGAATTTACGCTATTGGAAATCGTTTCCGACGCTGTTCGAGAAATGAGTGAAGGTGAGCTTATTCAAATGGAAAAAGCCCGAATGCTTAACATCAACGAAGAAACATATTTCGATATCATTGAAAAGAAAACAGCTTCGTTAATTGCAGCGGCAATGCTTGCAGGCACACGATCTGTAACAGACAATGAAGAACATCTTGCCAAAATAAAACGAATAGGAATTTTGCTTGGCCTCGCTTTTCAAATTAAAGATGATATTTTTGATTACGAACAAGTTAGCATTATTGGAAAACCAACTGGTAATGATATAAAAGAGCGTAAAATAACACTTCCATTGATTTATGTTATTCGAAATGCTAGTTCCGATGACAAGAAATGGATTTTAAATATTATAAAGAAACACAATACCGAATCAGCTAAAGTAAAGAGCCTAATTGAGTTTGTTCGTAAAAATGGTGGAATAGACTATTCTATTAATAAGATGAACGAACTACGAGATGAAGCTTTAGGACTACTTGCAAGCTATCCTCAAACAGAAGCTCGTGATGCCTTTGAAGGCTTAATAAATTATATTACTGAGCGTAAGAAATAATTAATACGAAAAATTACGTTTATTCCCTTTGGTTAGAGACGTAAAATATTACGTCTCTACTGGAACATATCGGCAACCTTCATGTAAAGCTGAGCTCCACGAAGATTTTTAGCAACAATTTTTCCAGATTTATCTAACAAAAACATGCTAGGGATTGATGCAATTGAGAATTGACTAGCAACAGCACCACCTTCATCAAGAACACTTATCCATTTCAATTCTCCAGAACCATTGACCCATTGATCTTTGTTTTTATCTAAAGATACAGAATAGATTTCAAATCCTTTTTCATGATATTCTTCATAAATACGACGAAGGTTAGGTATTTCGGCTTTACAAGGTCCACACCAAGTTGCCCAAAAGTCAATTAAAACCACTTTTCCACGTAAAGAAGATAATGCAACCTTTTTACCATTTTTGTCTTTTAATTCAATTTCGGGAGCAATTGAGCCTTCGCTTAAAAACTTCTGACGACCGATTTCAGCATGAAAATCTTGAACCATTTTATTGGTTGGATATTCAATATACAAATTACTATCAAGCGTATTAATTATAGCACTATGAGTTTCTTTGCTTACTTTATCGATCATCATAAGCGATGCAAGTGATTTGGGATTCTTTTTGATGAAGTTAATTGCAAAATTTTCTTCCTTCAATTGTTGCAATTGTTGTTGATTGGTAAATGCTTGTTGAATTGAATCGCGTTGTTTTTTGAAATCGACAAAAGCAGCATTTGCTTCGTAAAACAATGTTGTTTGAGCCGATCCTGTAATTTTTGCCGAACCAAACATATCGGTTGCATCGGCAGTAATTACAACTTTATCGTTAGGAGACAAAAGAAGCATTACAAAATTTTGATCGGAAACGCCAAGTCTAAAATAACCAGCCGATTGCAATTGTGTTGTATACGTAAATTCGCCTGTTTTACTATTTACAGCAATCTTTTTTACTTTATTTCCATCATCAGAAAATGCCTTTAAACTTAAAGTATCATTTCCATTAGTATTTGTCAAAACACCTTTAATTAATACTATTTGAGAAAAAGAAACTTGGAAACTGAATAAGCCTATTATTGCTAAAAGTGAGAATTTCATTGCGTATATTTTTGATTGTTCATTATCTTGCACAAAAAAACTGAATTGTGTATAGATGTAACAAAGATATAATAAATTTAGAAACCGTAACATCGACAAACGATTTTGCCAAGGAATTGTTGGCTAATAATTTGCCTCAAGCCGATATTACAATAATTGAAGCCACCGAACAAACCAAAGGACGAGGACAAAAGGGTAATTGCTGGGAAAGTAATGCTGGTGAAAACCTTACTTTGAGCTATATTATTAAACCACATTTTTTGCAACCAACACAACAGTTTTATTTATCAATGGCTATTTCATTAGCTATAAAAGATTGCTTAGATCAGTTTATCCCCAATGTTTCGATTAAATGGCCAAATGACATTTATGTAAATGATCGCAAAATATGTGGAATTCTCATTGAAAATAGTCTAATGGGCAATGAAATTCAGTGGTCGATTATTGGAATTGGCTTAAATATCAACCAAAAAACGTTTAGCGAATGGATACCAAATCCAACATCGCTATCGATTGAAATGGGAAATATATTTGCGACTAATGACATTAAAAACATATTAACGCAAAGTATTGAGAATAGCTACTATAGACTCTATAACAACGAATTAAATGATATCCACAAAGAATACAATTCTCATTTATATTTAAAAAATATCATTGCTACATATAAAGATACTGATGGAGTATTTGACGGTGAAATCATTGAAGCCGATGAATTTGGGATGTTACAAATTCGACGGAATAATGTAAATTCTCAAAGCTATGCATTCAAAGAAATAGAATATTTGCGAAATAAATATATTAAAGGATGAACATCAATTTACATTCAAGAAAAACAAAAATTATAGGCATAATTCTTCGTGTAATCACAGGATTATTTTTCATTTTTTCAGCAATTTCAAAACTATACCCTGTAGAGTTTTTTGAATATAGTTTGGTGGGAGATCATCTTGCAACATGGTCGACTGCAGGTATATTTGCACGATTAATAATTGGATTTGAACTTTTTCTAGGTATTAGTTTTTTAGCAAACTTCGAATTTCGTAAATTAATTGTTTGGGCAGGAATAGTCCTAACATCTATTTTTACAATATACTTGTTTCTTGTATTACTATTAAAAGGCAACGAACCAAATTGCAACTGTTTTGGTCAAGCAATCAGAATTTCGGTTTCAGCATCTTTGCTTAAAAATTGTTTTTTATTGATTGTACTTTGGAGTATTAATAGAATAAGTATAGGATTTACTTATCGATTCCCTCGAATTATTTTATCATCAGCATTAATTATTTCAATTACAAGCATATTTATTTTAAATCCTATAAATAAAGATTTTGCAAATGCTGCCGATGAATCGGACAAAGGTTTCAAACTTGATTTAGATTTTTTATACCACAACAAAAACTACAAACGACCTGAAGTTGCATTAAATAAGGGGAAGCACATAGTTGCTTTATTAAGTTTAAGTTGCCCACATTGCAGAGTTGCAGCATTAAAAATTAACATACTAAAGAAAAACAATCCTCAACTACCAATTTATTTTCTGCTTAATGGCGATAGTTCCGAATTACATGAATTTTACGAAGATACACAAACAGAAGCTATTCCAAGCAATATAATTCCTGACAGTCGATTTATTACGTTGTCAGGTCTAAGCGTACCAGCAATTTTTTTCGAGAAAGATGGAATTGTTGAACAAAGAGTCGATTATATAAATCTTAGTGAAAAGATGATTACAGATTGGATGAAGTCGAAGCACTAAACTTGACACCTAAAACCATAATATCATCAGTTTGTTCGTAGCGGTGATGTGGTTGATTTATCCAATTTTCGATATTATTTGTTAATGTTTTCTTTTGTTCACGCATCGATTGACTAGATCCTTGGATTATAAGTGCCTTAAAAGGACTCATTTTAAATTTTTTACCTTTTGGACCACCAAATTGATCGGCATAACCATCGGAAAATAAATACAACTGATCGCCAGCTTGAATTTGAAATTCGGTATTGGTGAATGAATCCATTCTTAAATATACTGAAACAGGCATTTTATCACCTTTAACATATTTAATTTCTGGGATAAAAGCATTGTTTCTAATGAGCAACATCGATGAATTTGCTCCAGCAAAGACTAATCGATTAGTTGTACGATTGAACGCACAAAGAGCAATATCCATTCCATCTTGATTATCGAGTGTATCGCTCGTTTGATGTAAGGTATCGACAATAAGATTACGAAGACGATTAAGAATCAGACCTGGAGTAAGTCCTTCGAATTCGCGAATTGTTTCATTAAGAAACGTTATTCCCAAAATACTCATAAAAGCAGCCGAAACGCCATGTCCAGTACAATCGGCAACGGCAAAATAAGTCCAATCGCCAGCTCTTGCAGACCAATAAAAGTCACCACTTACAATATCTCTTGGTTTAATAATAATGAAATAATCTTCGAAATTTTTCTTCATTATTTCATTTGAAGGTAAAAGAGATTGCTGTATGCGAGATGCATAGGTTAAATTTGAATGTTGTTCTTGTCGTTGACGTTCAAGCAATAACCGTTGTGTTTCGGATTGATCGCGTTGAACTGAAATTTCCTCTTTTTGCGAATTAATTTCTTCGGCATGTTCGGTTAAGGTTTTTACTAAATCGTCGGTTTTGCGTTTCTCGTTTTCAAGATTTAATTGTGTTTTGAACGACTCAAAGTTCATTTTTTCTTTTATCACACAATATAAAATACCAAAAAACATAAAGGTTAGTTGATGAAGAATCATCATTTTTTCGACAGCTAAAAGCTTTCCAACAAAGAAATAGATAATGAGCATTCCAACGAATGGAACAAGATAGAAAATGACTATTGACCGAAAATTACCTTGCAATTCTACACTAGCAACAGCCAAAATCAATAACATGCCTTCGGTACTTTGAGTGAAAAATGGAGTTCCAATATCGTTAATCATAATGCCATACATCATTATAACTAATGAAAGATAGAACATATTGTAAAATCCAAGAACGAGGGACTTGTTGCGTTTGAAAACTAAAAAACTGAGAATGATAAACAGAAAACTAAAAAAAACGGGAAGTAATCGAAAATAGGCAGAAATATAGTTGTGTTTTACATAAATATCGGTAAACGCAAAAAAGAGTATAACAAAGGAGCCTAGCAACATTTTTATCCATCCATATTGCAATAATTTATTTGCCCTATGAATAACAAACTGTTTGCCAACGTAATCTGAAGTATTATCTTGTATATATTCTTTCATGCAAAGTACATTTCATTTTTGTACGGAATTTTGTGGGGAAATGTTCGCAGTTCGTCGCTAATATTTAGCAAAAACTTACAATTAAAATTATCAAACACAAGAAGAGTTTTTATTTTTTTCAATTTAAAAGACTACTTTTGTTGCCAATTAGAATTGAATCGACCTATTATGTTAAAATTCAATTCTAAACCATAAATAAATAGAAAAATGCACTATTAAAATGGAAAAATTCTTAGGCACTGTCATTGTAATAATTATTTCGTTTTACATTTTAAAATGGGTTTTACGGTTAATCCTACCCTTTTTATTAAAAAAACTAGTTCAAAAAGTTGGTGAACGTACGTTTGGTCAAGGTTTCGATTTTACGAACCAACAAACGCATCACGAACAAAAAGATGAAGGCGATGTAACGGTTACAAATAATCAGAAAACAACATCACAAAGAACAAAAGACAAAGGTGAATATATTGATTTTGAAGAAGTAAAATAAAAAGATAATGGACTTACTACGAAAATTTTTCATAAAACTATTGGGCATACGCCTGTATCTGACTTTTATTAGCAAAGTATATGTAATGCTTACAAAAAGAGGATGCATGAAGAAAAAATATCCCGAATTATTTTTCCTTCATAAAATCATTAAACAAGGAAATACTTGTATTGATATTGGAGCAAACCTTGGATATTATTCTACAAAAATGTCGATGCTATGTGGCAAAGAAGGCAAGGTTTACGCTGTTGAACCAGTTCCAATGTTCTATACTATTTGGGCGAAAAACATAAAACTAAGTAAGATCGACAACTTAGAATTATTCCCTTACGCATTAGGCAGTTCAGAAGGTGTGATAAAAATGGGAATGCCCGAAAAAGATGGACTTGCACACCATGGAATGACAAAGGTAGCTAGTTCGGCTAACGAACATTATGTGTCGTTTTTTGAAGTAAACATGAAAGTGCCTGATGCTCTTTTCGCAAAATTAAATCGTTTAGATTTTATAAAATGTGATATTGAAGGTTACGAAAATATTGCATTCGCGAACATGACCGAAACCCTTAAACGATTTACACCTGTTATTCAATCGGAACTTGGTGGCGAAGAAAATCGCACAAAAGTTATCAGCCTTTTAGAATCACTTGGATATACTACATACACATTAAACATCAACACATTACAATTGGCTACGCCAGATATTAAGAAGACTCACGCAAGCGATTTCTATTTCTTACAGGAAAAACATTCGTGGTTGTTGAAATAATTTTTGGAGATACGAAAATAATAGCTATTTTTGCCGAACTGATAAGCCCGGGTGGCGGAATCGGTAGACGCGCTGGTCTCAAAAACCAGTAATCGCAAGGTTGTACCGGTTCGATTCCGGTCTCGGGTACTTTAAAACCCTCATAACTTATTAGTTGTGAGGGTTTTATGTTTTATTAAGATACAAATTACTGAAAAATTATTTTTTGTATATTTGGGATTGAAAATAAAATAATTAGGAACATGAAAAAAGCACTACTCATTTTTGTAAGCATTTGTTATATAAGCACGCTACAGGCACAGATTACCAAGACACTGCAGATTACAACTGCAGGAACATTAAACACGACATTAACGACTACAGAATTGAGTACTGTTACAGACCTAACGCTTACAGGTTCTATTGATGCTCGCGATTTTAAAACGATGAGAGATAGTATGCCGGTGTTGGCGAATATTGATTTAAGTGGGGCTAGTATTTTTGATTACATAGGCCCTTATGGAACTGACGGCACTTCAGAAAATTTAAATTACAACGCAGAATACTTTGCAAATGAAATACCAGAATATGCATTTTACTTTGTCAATAAAGGGAAAGGTAAAATAAGTTTAGCTCATTTTGCCTTTCCCTATTCCATTACAAAAATACGGGATTATGCTTTTTCTGGTTGTAGTAGTTTAACTGGTCAGTTAATCATTCCTTCATCGGTTACTTATCTTGGTACTGCTGCTTTTGCTAATTGTATTGGTATTACAGGAACTTTAAATTTTCCTTCTTCAATAAATGAGATTATGCATAATACATTTACTGGGTGTAGTGGTTTTAAAGGTGCATTAATTTTCCCTTCCAATGTTACCTATGTTGGAAATGGTGCATTTAATGGGTGCAATGGTTTCGATGGAGAATTAAAAATTCCTTCATCCTGTACATTCATTGCGGATACTTTATATCAAAGTTGTACCAATTTAACGTCAATAAAGATACCTTCATCGATTAAATATATAGGAAAAAAGGCTTTTAATTATTGCACCAAAGTTAAATCGATTTATGTCGATTTAACAACTCCAATCGATTTATCAAAATATTCATCGTATGTATTTGGGAATGTTTCAAAATCAACCTGCATCCTCTACGTTCCTTCCGGTTCCAAAGCTCTTTATCAAGCAGCCAACCAATGGAAAGATTTTGCAAATATTATTGAAATAACGACAAATGGCAATAACACGACATACACAATTGCTAAAACTGCATGTGGAAGTTACACACTAAATGATTCAACATATACACAATCGGGAACATATACTCAAACATTTAAAAACATAGCGGGTGCTGATTCAATTCTTACTTTGAATTTAACAATAAACCAACCATCTATTACAACGCAAACAATTACTGCATACAATTATTATACTATGAATGGAATTACTTATACAAATTCCGGAATAAAAACTCAAATATTAACTAATTCTATTGGTTGTGATAGTGTTGTAACATTAAATCTAACAATAATTCAAGCTACAAGTTCAACAATAACACAAACAGTCTGTGGTAGTTATACCTTAAATGACTCAATATATACAAAGTCTGGAACCTATACGCAAACATTGAAAAATATAGCTGGAGGTGATTCAATTATTACGTTGAATTTAACAATAAATCCACCGTCTAAAATCACAATAATGGCTTATTACACAAGTGTTTGTTCTGGCTCTAGCTGCATTTTAACAGCATTTACTTACGGGACAAATTCATATACTTATGTATGGAGCAATAAAGTAAATGCAAGTACACAAACTATTAACCCAATTTTTATCGGATACCCTAATAAAGTTAATTATAGTGTTACAGGTACTGATATGTTTGGTTGCACAGACACAGCTTCAATTTTGGTTACCGTTAATCCATTACCAACACCTATTATTACACCCGAGAAAACAACAGCATGTAATACAGATTCATTATTTAATATTGCTTTATCACCATCAATAAATAGTAAATCGAGTTTAACCTGTTCTTATCCTGCAAAATTGAATAGTAACAATCAGTTTGTACCAAGTGCTCAGTATGAAGTTGCGGGTATTTATACTTTAATGTATAAGTATACTGACGATAATGGTTGTACAAATACTGCTACTTCAAAAATAACAGTCAATCCTTCACCTACATATAGCATAACAACATCAAAAACAGCCATTTATATAGGAGATTCTGTTACAATCACAGCTCCTTCATTCGATTCATATCTTTGGAACACATTAGATACAACGAAGTCAATTACCAAATATCCAACAACTACTACTTCATATTCTGTTACAGTCACTAATTCTTATGGGTGTAGCCTTCATAACCTTGATGGACCTAAAGTAATTACCGTTTTACCGAAATCAACACCAACTAGTTCATTAATTAAAACAGTATGTGGCAGTTACACCTTAAACGACACTACATATACACATTCAGGCAACTACTCGCAAACTATTAAAAATATTACTGGGGGTGATTCAATCATTACGTTAATTCTAACAATTAACACGTTACCATCGATTACAATTACAAAATCAAAAACATCAATAGAGAACGGTGAAACAATTTCACTTACGGGAAATGGAGGAAGTTCCTATCTTTGGAATACATCATCAACAACAACAGAAATAATAGAGCAACCTACTGTAACTACAACCTATTCTGTTACTGGAACAGATATTAATGGTTGTAGTAATTCTGCTTTGCAAACAATTAATGTTTTAACAGCAAAATATTACGTAGATTCAATTATGTTGTCAAGTTACTCTGAGACTATAAATATTGGTGATTCAAAAAAAGTATTTGCTCAAGTTCAACCTGTCAATGCAACAGATCCATCAATACTATGGACAAGTTCTGATACAAGTATTGCAATCATCTCATCTACGGGTGTAGTAACTGCATTGCAAACAGGAAATGTAATTATTAAGGCTACGTCTAGTTCAAATCCTAATATTTCAAAAACTGTTAATATTATTATATTTAAACCAATAATAAATGTTGTTTCAATTACTATTACTAGTTATTCTAATACAATAAATATCGGTGAATCAAAAACGTTTTATGCTCAAGTTCAACCTCTCAATGCAACAGACCCATCAATATTATGGACAAGTTCTGATACAAGTATTGCAATAGTCTCATCAACGGGTGTAGTAACTGCATTGCAAACAGGAAATGTAATTATTACGGCATCGTCTAGTTCAAATTCTACTATTTTTAACTCAGTAAATATTGTTATTTTAAAACCAATAATAAATGTTGATTCAATTACTATTACTAGTTATTCGAATACAATAAATATCGGTGAATCAAAAACGTTTTATGCTCAAGTTCAACCAGTCGATGCAACAGACCCATCAATACTATGGACAAGTTCTGATACAAGTATTGCTATAGTCTCATCAACGGGTGTAGTAACTGCATTGCAAACGGGGAATGTAATTATTACGGCTATGTCTAGTTCAAATCCTAAAATTTCAAAAACTGTTAATATTACTATATTTAAACCAATAATAAATGTTGATTCAATTACTATTACTAGTTATTCTATTACATTAAATATCGGTGAATCAAAAACGTTTATTGCTCAAGTTCAACCTCTCAATGCAACAGACCCATCAATATTATTGACAAGTTCTGATACAAGTATTGCAATAGTCTCATCAACGGGTGTAGTAACTGCATTGCAAACGGGGAATGTAATTATTAAGGCTACGTCTAGTTCAAATCCTAATATTTCAAAAACTGTTATTATTACTATATTTAAACCAATAATAAATGTTGATTCAATTACTATTACTAGTTATTCTAATACATTAAATATCGGTGAATCAAAAACGTTTTATGCTCAAGTTCAACCAGTCGATGCAACAGACCCTTCAATATTATGGACAAGTTCAGATACAAGTATTGCAATAGTCTCATCAACAGGTGTAGTAATTGCATTGCAAACGGGGAATGTAAATATTACTGTAATGTCCGTATCTAACAAAAATATATCAAAAACAATAACGATTACAATATTTAAATCGATAGTAGAGGTAAAATCAATTTCATTATTAAAAGAATTAGATACAATAAATCTTGGTGAAACAAAGACTATTAATTCACAAATTAATCCTGCAAATGCAACCGAACCGTCAATTATTTGGTCAAGTTCTGATACTAATATTGCCTCGGTTTCAACTTTAGGTGTTATTACAGCATTACAAACTGGGAATGTATTTATAACAGCAACATCAGTTTCAAATCCTACTATTTCAAAAACAGTAAATATTACAATAAATAAACCAATAATTGACGTCGTTTCAATTTCGTTTTTCCCTTATAAAAAAACAATGAATATGGGAGAATTACAAGAGATCTACACACAAATTCAACCTGTTAATGTAACAGTTCCGACACTTATGTGGTTAAGCTCCGATACAAGTATAGCGAAGATATCTTCAACGGGTGTTGTTACTGCATTAAAACCTGGAATTGTTATAATCAAATCAACGTCTGTTTCAAATCCCACTATTTCAATAGATCTAACTATTACTATAGTAAATCCAATAATCGATGTAGTTTCAATAATTCTTTCAAACTATTCAGACATAATGAATATAGGTAAAACAAATACGATTTATGCACAAACAATTCCAGCAAATGCAACCAACCCATCAATTCAGTGGTCAAGTTCTGACACAAGTATTGCTAAAGTATCAACTATGGGAGAAGTAATAGCATTACAACCAGGAAATGTAAACATTACTGCAACATCAGTTGCAAATCCTTTAATTTCAAACACTATAAAAATTGAAATTAAATCAACATATATTAAGGTAGAATCAGTTTCATTCGATAGTACGGCAATAACGACAAGCGAAAGTGTTTTTCAAATAAAAACAACGGTTTTACCGTTAAATGCTACAGACAAATCTTTAATATGGAGTTCAAGTAATTATGAAGTACTTTCTTGGACAAATGATGTTGGTATTATGTTTACTAATAAACCAGGTGTTTGCATGATAAAAGCAACATCAAAAAGTGATACTTCAAAATTTGCAACTATTCAAATTACCATTATCCCTAAAGAAGTTATTGCAGTAAAATCAATTACACTAA
>Ga0302286_10000283_pt1 | contig 42574 bp, 33 predicted proteins | sample III_Fen_E2_3_FD_198765 | JGI IMG/M metagenome (GOLD analysis project Ga0302286, IMG submission 198765) | Peat permafrost microbial communities from Stordalen Mire near Abisko, Sweden - III_Fen_E2_3 | ecosystem: Environmental > Terrestrial > Soil > Wetlands > Permafrost | place: Sweden: Abisko...
ATTTTATTCTCAGCCTCTTCATTAAGGGCTGCAGCTTTCTTTTGAGCTTCAGACTTTAACTTATTTGCAGCTATTTGGGCTCCAGCTTTAACTATTGGATTATTTGCCTTATTTACCAACGCATTGCCTTGCGTCTCGGCTTCCAAAATTAAATTATCTCCTGCTGCCTTTGCCTGAGCACGTATTACTTCTGCTTTTGCCGTTACCGTTTCTTTAGTGTTTGTAACCGTTTGTTGAATATTTTTACCTGTCACTTTTTGCAATAACTGATTGGCTGCCCCAGTTGCAGCCTGTTTTGCAATAGAAGTCAGTTGTATATTAATTTTAGGATTGGAAAAAGTACCTGTTATTGTTCCCTGGAAATTGTTAATTCCACCCATAACCAGGTTTTGAGGCAAGGTCACTTTTACAACATAATCAATGGTTTTGTCAAGTCCGGTACTTCCCGAAAGATTTAGTTTAAGGTTTCCGGCATTTACATCAAAAGGTGAAGTATTTATTTTTCCGTCGTTTATCTTAAACGATATTTTCAGGTCTTTTGGATAAATAGTTTTAAGTGAATTGTCTTTAAGAGCCGATGCCAAAACATCAAGGATTTTTACATTAGATATTCTTACGTTATTGGACTGTAGCAAACCACTTCCAGACAAAGCCTTCAAATTGGGATCCAGATTTTTGTTCATTGTTGTACTGAAATTGAAGCTCATAGAGCCATTGCCCTCGACATTCTCAAAAATAGGTGCAAGAGATTTGGCCATACTGAAAGTGGTAAATGTCTGTGAAAAAGAGACCTGCTTTAAATTCAAACCAAACGCCACCTGAGGTTTATCTGGATTTATCGCCTCATAATATCCGTTGGCTCCTATTGAACCGCCCAAAGCATTGGCTGAAAGATTTTTAAAAGTTGCACGTCCGTCTTTAAGCAACAGGTTTGCCCTAACATTATCCATAACCAATTTGTTAAACAATACTTTTTTACCCGATACATTCAAGGATAAATTCAAATTTTTTGGAATAGAAAATGCAGTCATAGGTATTGAATCCTTTTTCGTTGCTGTTTCAGAACCAGATCCTTTCATCAAATCATTAATATTAAGGTAGTTTGAAGTCACATTCAGAGAACCAGATAAAGCATCGTTTTTCATATACCATGCTAAAATATTATTTAAATCTCCGGTTGCCTGAATATCATTTTTGCCGACCATCATCGAAAAAGCGGTTAACTTAATACATTTCGGAGTAAAGTTCATTCTAGCCTCTTTAATAGTCACATCAGGCAAATTGGCAGACTTATATTTTATTCCTGTGACTGTCAAATTTCCATCGGCTTTAAACTTACCGTATTGTTTTTTGCTCAGGTAAGAAAGCCGGCCTGCAGCCGATACATCAGCATAAATCTGACCTTTTAGATTTGTACTTTTGTCCAAAGGATAAATTTGACTGATAGTATTCAGATTAAGAAGGCCTTTCATGGATCCGTTTATATCAGGATCGCTAATAAGTTTTTTTACACAGACAGTCAGATCAAATGGGTTTCCTGACATATTAAAATGGAATAGGGGAACATCGACTACCATATTATCCAAAGTTCCACCTTTACTGAAAATATGGGCATTAATATTGATGTCATTAACTGATTTAGGTAAAGAGGGATATTGGAACTCTCCTTTATTTACTTCTACTGTAACATCAAAAGCCGGATAACCAACGGCTGTCATATTCCCTTTAACAGAGGCAGCCAACTTTAAAGTTCCTGATGTCTCCAGACTTTTAAAATCTTTCATGTAAATGGCGGGAATCAAAGAAAGAAACTGCTTAAAAGTTACCTTATCTGTATTAACAGCCAAATTCATCCTTGTCGTCGATTTATCTGGCAACTGAACATACCCGTTAAAAGAAAGATCCATTGCATTCAACTGTAAACGATTGGAACGGAAGGTATAGGTGTTGCTCTTCATATCTGCATCCATTTCCATATTCACTTTAATTACAGCATTATTGAGGAAAGGAATGCCCCCTTTTGCAAAAGAGACAGCTGAAATATCAAATTTCGTCGACAATACAGTTTTATCAGAACTCAGGTCACCAGAAAGATTGCCACTACAATCTTTAATTTCAGCCTTCATCTTCCCTTGCTGATCATCATAAACAATATTTGCATGACTTAAAATAAGTTTTTCCAGTTTAAAGTGCATCACAGAGGTGTCTCCTTCCGTATGTTTTACCGTATCAGGTTTCACAATATCCCAGTTGGCTTTTCCACTTGGTAAAACCTTAGCCAAAACCCTTGGTCCTATAAATTCAATCTTCTTTACGGAAACACCTTTACTTAATATTAGTTTGTTGAAATCTATGGCTAATTTGATATTATCAGCATAAATTAAGGTATCCATCGCGAAGGAATCAATTCCTACCACCGTCAGATTAGATAAAGAAGCTGTAATGTTGGGGAAATTGCTAAACAAGTTAAGACTCAAATCGGTAAAAGTCACTTTTGCCAGCAACCGTTTTTCTGCCTGCTTCTGTACAATTTGACTTATTTTTCCCTTAAAGGCAAATGGCAAGACAATCATAACAATCAAAATAATTGCCACTACGATTCCTGTAATTTTGAGAGCCTTCTTTTTATTCATGTTTTAAAGTTTTAGAATTACATCGTATAAAGATATATAGATTTCGGAATATTATGAAAGAATTCATTAACAGTTATTATCTTTGAACTGAATTTTGATGTCTCAAAGCATTGAAAACATTTATACATATAGAGTTCGTGCTTTTGTTTTTTTCAAAATATATAACTAATATATGACTAAAAACTTTAAATATTGCGATTTATGGAAGCCTTCATTATTCTCGGTCTGATACTCTTGAACGGCTTTTTTGCTCTTTCAGAAATGGCTTTGGTATCTTCCAAGAAATCCAGACTTGAAGGGGATGCCAAACATGGGGACAAAAAAGCGCAAAAAGCCTATCGTCTAATTGGCAATCCAGATACTTTTTTTTCAACCATACAAATAGGAATTACTCTTATAGGGATTTTGACAGGATTATTTTCAGGGAAAAACATGAGTCAGTGGCTTTCCGCACAAATCGCAAGGATGATACCTTCTCTTGCAAATACATCCGACAGCATTTCCTTTTTTGTAATTGTTATCCTGGTTACTTATCTAAGCCTTATTTTCGGAGAATTACTTCCGAAAAGAATTGCCATGAGCAACCCTGAAAAATATGCTAAAATGGTGTCTGGATTCATGATTTTTCTCTCAAAAATAGGGATCCCTTTTGTTTGGTTGATTTCTGTAAGCACGAATAGTTTGATGAAACTTTTCGGGATCTCACACACTTCTATGAGCAAAGTCACAGAAGACGAAATAAAGGATATTCTGCAAGAGGGTGCCAATGAAGGGCAGATACAGGAAGTTGAACATGACATCGTTGAAAGAGCTTTTAATTTGCGAGACAGAGATGTTAACACATTAATGACCCATAGAAACGACCTTGTTTGGCTGGATCTTGAAGATTCAATTGATGAGAACAAGAGTTTGATCGTGTCAAAAGTGCACAATGCTTACCCTGTTTCCAGCGGAGAGTTGGATGAAATTGTCGGAGTCGTTTTTTTGAAAGATTTCTTTTCTGACTTTAATAATCCTGATTTCAATCTTAGAAAATATATCAAACCAGCCCAGTTTGTTCCAGAAACGATGAATGGTTATAATGTGCTGGAACTTTTCAGGAAAAGCCAGCTGTTTTATGCCATAATAACTGATGAATATGGAAATGTGGAAGGTATAGTGACCATGAATGATCTATTGGAAGCTTTGATTGGAAATATCATTGAACCCGATGAACATGAGGAGCAAATTATCAAACGGGAAGATGGCACCTGGCTGGTGGACGGGCAATATTCATTTTATGATTTTCTCGCTTATTTTGACCTGGAAGATCTTTATCAGGAGCATGACTATAATACATTAAGCGGTTTGATTTTAGATATACTGGAACATATTCCATACACTTCGGAAAAACTACGGTGGAAAGATTTTGAAATGGAGATTGTTGATATGGATGCAGCCCGTATAGATAAAGTCCTTGTCAAAAAAATCAAAAAAGCTGAGGCGCCTTCAAAATAAAATAGAACAAGAATATGAAACCTTCGCACTAAATTGATTAAACAGTATTCCTGTTAAAAAAAGCATTATTTTATCTCTGCTTGAGAAGGCATAGGTTCCATAATTTAATATAGAACTAAAAAAGAGAATATAAAATTTGTATTCCGAAAAACTAAAGCGTATTTTTGTCTACAGATTGGTGTAAAATGACAGACGAACAGCAAAAACTACTGATCAATTTTGAGACTAGGGTAAGGCAACTAATGTTGCTTTGCGAATCGCTTCGGAATGACAAGGCTGAATTGAAAAAAGCTTTGGAAGCCAAAGACAATGATCTCAAAATTGCGAAAGCAGACATTCGTGATTTGACCATCAGTTATGACAATCTTAAGTTGGCCAAAATGGTCTCCTACGGGGAAAAAGACGTAAAAAGTGCTCGACAGAGATTGTCTAAATTAGTGCGGGAAATAGATAAATGCATTGCACTTGTTAATGAATAATGGCAATGGATGATACGTTTACTATCAACTTGTATATTGCTGACAAGCACTATCCGCTGAGGATAAAACGAAGCGAAGAAGAACTTGTTCGTAAGGCAGCAAGATTGATAAACGATAAAATAGCTCTTTACAGAAACAATTTCAGAATGGAAGATTCTGAATTAGAACTTAAAGATCTCTTGGCTATGGCAGCATGCCAGATTGCGATTCAGGCCATCAAGGCAGAGGAGCGCTCGGACAGCAGTCCGATTGCTGAGAGTATTATACAGTTAAACAAAGAGTTGGAGGATCTCCTCCGATAAAAATATCGTTTTATAATTTCACATACATTCCGCACTACATGCCATCAGGAATAATCCTGAGTGTTGTGGTGCGTTTTTTTATATATAAATTTTAAATTATAAATTAATTATGTCGACCATCTTAATCATAATTGCATTCTTTATCGGTGCTGTGCTGACTGGATTAGGGATGCGTTTCGTGACTAATGCCAAATATAAGAACATTATTCAGGAAGCGAAATCAGAAGCAGAAGTCATCAAGAAAAACAAAATGCTGGAGGTCAAAGAAAAATTCTTGTCCCTTAAATCAGACCTTGAAAAGCAAGTTACCCAGCGCAATGCGAAAATACAGGCAACTGAAGCCAGACTCAAGCAACGAGAGTTACAGATTAACCAACGTCTGGAAGATCTGCAACGCAAGAAAAACGAAACAACGATTGCGAAAGACAATCTTGATGCGCAACTGGAATTAATTGAAAAGAAAAAGATTGAAATGGATAAGATCCATAAACAGGAAGTCGAAAGATTGGAGGCTATTTCCGGACTTTCTGCCGATCAAGCTAAAGAACGATTGACGGAATCTCTGAAAGACGAAGCCAAAACACAGGCAGCATCCTTTATCAACGAAATCATGGATGATGCTAAAATGACTGCCAACAAAGAAGCCAAACGTATTGTCGTTCAAACCATACAACGTGTGGCTACAGAAACTGCAATCGAGAACGCAGTGACCGTCTTTCATATTGATTCAGATGAAATAAAAGGACGCATTATTGGACGTGAAGGCCGAAATATTAGAGCACTTGAAGCTGCTACTGGCATTGAGATCATAGTAGATGATACACCTGAAGCCATCGTCCTTTCTGGATTTGATCCTGTCCGTCGTGAAATAGCCCGTTTGGCTTTACACCAATTGGTAACGGATGGTCGAATTCATCCTGCACGTATTGAAGAGGTTGTAGCCAAAGTCCGCAAACAAGTTGAAGAAGAAATTCTTGAAACAGGTAAACGTACAACCATCGACCTCGGCGTCCATGGGTTACATCCGGAACTCATTCGCATGGTCGGTCGAATGAAATACCGTTCTTCCTATGGCCAGAACCTGTTGCAACATGCCCGTGAGACAGCTAACCTTTGTGCGACTATGGCTTCAGAATTAGGCTTGAATCCAAAAAAAGCACGTCGTGCAGGATTATTACACGACATAGGTAAAGTTCCTGATGATGAACCGGAAATTCCACACGCACTGCTTGGAATGAAACTTGCAGAAAAATTTAAAGAGAAACCTGAAATTTGTAATGCTATCGGAGCCCATCACGATGAATGCGAAATGCAAACACTTTTGGCCCCTATCGTACAGATATGTGATGCTATTTCCGGTGCCCGTCCGGGTGCTCGTCGTGAAATCGTAGAATCCTACATCAAACGCCTGAATGATCTGGAACAGTTGGCACTCTCCTATCCAGGTGTTCTTAAGACCTACGCCATCCAGGCTGGCCGTGAACTTCGCGTTATTGTGGGAGCCGACAAGATTGACGATAAAGAAACAGAGACTTTGTCAAATGATATTGCCAAAAAGATTCAAGATGAAATGACTTATCCTGGACAAGTCAAGATTACGGTTATTCGCGAAACCCGGGCAGTTAGTTACGCAAAATAATTATAGCTTTCCCGCAAAGTTCACGTCTATAATAAGTACCTTTGCAACGACAGAATTGGGGATGTTTGGCTTTGACAGCGGTCAGGACAGGTATGTAAGCATGCAGTGCATTGGTCATACGCACTTAAATCTCAAGACTAAAACCATAACTGGCGAAAACAATAGTTACGCTCTCGCTGCTTAATCGAAGTATAGTAGATTCAAGCTCAATCCTTGCCATAGTGGCAGGGACGTCACATCACCCCAGGCTTTTTTCCCGAAGCTAACAGGAATATGGTGGTGCAGCAATATCGGGGATAGAAAATGATTGGTCCGGGGTCATTTTTAAAAATATACGGACTAAGGTTTGAATAGGTGGCTTCGGTCCGGTTCAGACACTAAAATTTAGGCGAAGATAAGCATGTAGAAGGCATATTGGTTCACTGTTTGGACGAGGGTTCGACTCCCTCCATCTCCACAAATGGCACTATTTCAAGGGTTCGTAAACCAAATACGGGCCCTTTTCTGTTATTTAGAATGTTCTGTTTTTTATCAATACTTATGTTTATGAAGTATATGAGCCTTGGATGATTAAAAAGCGAACATGGATTCTTTAATTATTTCGCTTACAGTAGGATGTGGGAAAACGATTTTCTGCATTTTTTCGATTGTCATTTCTTGTTCGATAGCCATGCATGCAACGCAAACAATCTCACTACAAGGATTACCAAGCATGTGAACACCAAGTACTTTTCCATTTTTTTCACCAACAATCACTTTGCACATGCCGTTTACACCTTCATTCTCAACAACAAAACGTCCGGCAAAAGCCATCGGAAGTTTAGCTACTTTGTAGGCAATACCTTTTTCCTTGACAGCTTCTTCTGTTAGACCGACCCCAGCCACTTCGGGATTCGTATAAACTACACCGGGAATGGCATCATAACGCATTCTATCTTCACGACCGGTAAGGTTGTTTACAACAACCTCACTTTCACGACTAGCTGTATGTGCCAATAAAGAAAAGCCAGTCACATCTCCTGCAGCAAAAATGCCGGGAACATTGGTTTGCATTTTATCATCTATCCTAATACCTGTGTGATTCATCTCTACATTTAGGTTTTCAAGGCCATAACCTTTAATGACAGCATGGCGACCGAGGCTGGCCAGTATTTTTTCTCCTTCTACAAATTCCGTTTTACCATCGTTCTCAAAGAAAACCTTATTTTCTTCCACTTTGGTCACTTTTGCCTGCAGGTGAAATTCAATGCCTTTTTTGGTATAAATGCCACGAAGCATGGCACTTATTTCGAGATCAAGTCCACCAAGTATCTCAGGGAGCATTTCAACAACTGTGACTTTTACACCCAGACTATTGTAAAAACTGGCAAATTCCATTCCAATGACACCACCACCTATAATAACCAAAGATGCCGGCAACTCGGTTAAGGCAAGGATTTCACGATTCGTCATAATTCTTTCATCTGCCATATTCAAACCAGGAATTGGGGGTACAAATGCTTCTGATCCTGTACATATTAGCAAGTTTTCTCCAAGGTATAATTCACCATTACAATTTACTTCCACGCCTTTCGGACTATGTCCCAGAATCATTGCCTCTCCTTTGATAACAGTAACATGATTCATTTTCATTGCGCTTTCCACACCTGCTACTAATCGCCTCACAACTTTGTCTTTACGAGCAAAAATCTTCGAATAGTCATAATAAATATTGTCACTGAATATACCGTATCGATCCCCGTGCATTGCGTTTTCATACATTTTTGCACTGTAAAGAAGCGTCTTTGTTGGTATGCATCCTTCGTTCAGGCAAACGCCTCCCATACTTTTTTTTTCAAACAAAAGGACTGATAGTCCTTTATGACCAGCACGTTCAGCAGCTACATATCCGGCAGGTCCACCGCCTATAATCATTAAATTGTACATCTTTCAAAGTTTAAAGAAACGGGTTTCCATAATTATTTTAAATCAAAAGTATGAAATTTTTATTTAGAAATGATGGTCAAAGGCTAATATGAAGCTACAATCTGTTTTCCATAAAAGTTATTCATCGGTAAAAAACAAATGTTTATGTCCATAAGCTTAGCTATAATAATATGTTTTGTATATTTGAAGAACAGAAAATTCTCTTTCATGAAATAGCATTAATCTAATCTAATCTATATGAAACGTATTGACTTGTAGAAAACAAGCTATAGGTCTATTTTAAATATATGAAAAACAAATCGCTCTACTTTTCCATTTTTTTCTCATTTCTGGCTGCTCTTCAAATTGTAGCCCAACAAGAAACCGGCTCCCAAAAGCTAATTTCCTTTGTCAAAAACATCAGCACATTCGATTACCGCTATCCCCACGAAAAGGTTTATCTCCATTTCGACAATACAGGTTACTATCTTGGCGAGACTATGTGGTTCAAATGTCACGTTGTTACCTCTAAGCTTAATGCGCCGACAACACTCAGCAAAGTACTTTATGTGGAATTACTCACCCCAAAAGGGGATATCCTTGAGACAAAGAAGCTAAAGATCGAAGATGGTCAATGCAATGGCGAGTTCCTGTTAAAGGACAGCCTTTATGCAGGATTTTATGAGGTCAGGGCATATACACGCTGCATGCTGAATTTTGGTGAAGACTGTATTTTTTCCCGTGTTTTCCCCGTTTATAACAAACCAGGGAAAAAAGGCCAGTATACGCCCAAAGTTATGAAAGAGCGACCAAGCAGTCAAAGTGTCCCGGACTACAGAGCCAAAGTACAAGATCTTAAAAAGATAAACCTCTCCTTTTACCCTGAAGGAGGTCAATTGATAAAAGGACTTTCCTCCCAGGTGGCCTTCAAGGCAACAGATAAAGAAGGGAAAAGTATAGATGTAAACTGTTCTCTGAATAACGAACAGGGGGATATATTGACATCTTTCGGAACAATACACAAAGGTATGGGGCTCTTCAACCTGACTCCTGACGGTGGAAAGTACTCCATCCATGCAACCTTCGAAGGCAAGGAACAACAATTTGAGCTGCCCGCTTGTCTATCCTCCGGCTATGTAATGGAGATAAACAATATGGACTCGGAAACAATGGCTATCCAATTGCAGAAAAGTCCAGACATATCTCCGGATACTTTAGGTCTCTCATTTACCTGTCGTGGAGGAATTTATGTCTTTCAGACAGTCTGCATAACTGACTCGGACGGATTCCAGTTAAAAGTGCCGAAAAAATACCTTCCTTCAGGCGTTATCCAGATTACCCTATTCAGCCAGAAAGGCGAAGTCTTTGCTGAAAGACTGGCTTTCGTGAACCATCATGAACAGCTCTCTATAAAACCAAAGTTCAGCAGGATTTCATACCAACCATTCGATTCTGTATCCCTATCCTTTGACGTAACAAACAAGCTTGAAAAACCTGTTAAAACAACCTTATCCGTGTCTGTCCGTGACAAAGCCACCAAGACGGGAGAGAACAACACCGGAGACATTCTGACCGACCTACTTCTGACTTCCGATTTAAAAGGCTACGTGGAAAGTCCGGCCTATTATTTTGAGTCAAATGACAGAGCACACTATCAGGCACTGAACTTGTTGATGCTCACACAGGGTTGGCGCAAGTATTCGTGGAAACAAATGGCAGGACTTGACTCAGTGAAGATAAAATATCCGATTGAGCCAGGTCTGGTTATTGACGGAACGGTTTTGTCCGACTTTAGAAAAAAGCCCAAAGAAAATGTGAATGTAATCATGTGGATATCAACCCCCGGTAGCCTATCCCAGAGAGGCAAAAGCACAACAGACAAAGATGGACGATTTCTATTCTTACTGAATGATTTTTACGGTAGCGGAAACTTATCGCTTGAAACCCAGGAAAAGGGAAAAAAGAAAGATACGCGCATTTTGATAGACCGCGTTTTTAATCCTACACCACGGGCGTTTACATCCTTTGATACGGAAGTTATTGATAGCGAAACCGCATCCGTCACTCATGATTCGAATACAAGAGATACGACTTCAACCAGCTCCAACAATGACGAATCGAATCCTGTCTCCCACCAGCTAAAGGAAGTTGAAATTAAAACAAAAAAAGAGCACAGTTTTGAATCTGAAGGATTGGAACATGCCAATATTATTTATGATGTCGCCAAAGAAACTGATTTAAAAATTGACAAAGGGGAAGAGATATACAGTAATATTCTGGAATTCTTAAGAGAAACAAATAAAAATTTTGCATATCCTTCTAGTGCTGGTTCTGCTCCTCCTTCAGGTGATGTCAAAACGGGGGCGTCAAATGAGCTTGGAGGCGTAAGAAAAGACAAGACTGCGGATGATACATTTGAGAAAGATTCCTATTTATCATCTGACTCAAACTATACCTATAAAAACAAGAAAGTAATATTTGTTATTGACAACATCCGTATTGTAAATGACAACAAAAACAGAGATATCCCTTTTGAGATGTCAATAGATCAGATAAAGACAATTTCAATCTCCGAAGATCCAACTTTATGGCATCAGTATTGTCCGGATATTATAAGTAACGGACCTCATGTGGTTATATTTATCTATACATACAAAGATGGAGAGTCCCACGATGATCCGATCGGTATCCGAAAAACCAACTTGCAGGGTTATTCCTATGTGAAAGATTTTTATAATCCAACCTACAAAGATTTTAGACTTCCCGATTTAAAAGACTTTCGTCGTACCCTCTATTGGGATCCTGATGTACAAACTGACAGCACAGGGTACGCGAATGTGCATTTCTACAACAATGGTTCTTGCAAAAATATGGAAATTAGTGTGGAAACTGTGACAAAAAGTGGAATTATCGGTAGCTTCAATAAATAAAGAATTGTTGGGGAAACACTCAAGAAATATTCAATATTTATGCAAAAAATTATTATGCCGATTTTTTAATGAATAAAGTTTAAACTTTTTGATTCATATATGGATGAATTTGTCTGAAAATGGTATATTTGCACCTATACTAATTTATCATTCAACAAATTCAAATATGGCAAAAATCACAAAAGAAGCTGCTTTGCTCTATCACTCTGAGGGCAAACCAGGAAAAATTGAGGTCTGTCCCACCAAACCTCACAGTACACAGATGGACTTGTCTTTGGCTTATTCTCCCGGAGTCGCAGAACCATGTTTAGAAATTGCAAAAGATTTTCAAAAAGCGTATGATTATACAGCAAAGGGTAATCTGGTTGCAGTTATTTCCAATGGAACCGCAGTATTGGGTTTAGGTGACATTGGAGCAATTTCAGGAAAACCTGTCATGGAAGGGAAAGGTCTGCTTTTTAAGATTTATGCCGGAATTGATGTATTTGATATTGAAGTAAACGAAAAAGATCCTGAGAAATTCATACAAGCAGTCAAAGCCATTTCTCCTACTTTCGGTGGTATCAATCTGGAAGATATCAAGGCTCCTGAATGTTTTGAAATTGAAAGACGCCTCAAAGAAGAACTGGATATTCCGGTCATGCATGATGACCAGCATGGAACAGCAATAATCTCCAGTGCAGGCTTACTTAATGGCCTTGAAATTGCAGGCAAAAAAATCGAAGATGTTAAAGTTGTTGTTAATGGAGCAGGTGCAGCAGCTATCTCTTGTTCGAAATTATATCTGTCTCTTGGCGTCCGTAAGGAAAATGTTGTCATGCTCGATAGCAAAGGCGTCATTTCCGTAGACGATCCTCATTTAAGTGAACAAAAGAAATTTTTTGCCACAACTCGTACAGATTTGAAAACCCTGGAAGATGCAGTAAAAGGCGCTGATGTATTTTTAGGATTATCCAAAGGAAATGTACTTTCAAAAGATATGGTTCGTACTATGGCTGAAAATCCACTGATTTTCGCATTGGCAAACCCTGATCCTGAAATCACCTATGAGGATGCTATGGAGGCACGTCCTGATGCATTGATATCTACAGGTCGTATAGACTATCCGAACCAAATCAACAATGTAATCGGATTTCCTTATATTTTCCGTGGTGCTCTGGACGTTCGGGCCAGTGCAATCAATGAAGAAATGAAATTGGCAGCTTGTAAGGCTATTGCCAAATTGGCAAAAGAGCCAGTTCCTGATATTGTAAATGCTGTTTACAATGTAAACCGTCTTACCTTCGGCCGTGAATATTTTATTCCAAAACCGGTAGATCCACGTTTAATTACTGAAGTTTCCACAGCTGTTGCACAAGCCGCAATCGAATCGGGTGTGGCTCGTAAAAACATTGATGACTGGGATGCTTACAAAAATCACTTGCGTGAATTAATGGGTTACGAATCAAACTTTACACGCCAGCTCATGGATTTGGCCCGTCGTAATCCGAAACGTGTTGTTTTTGCTGAAGGCATCCACCCAAAAATGCTGCGTGCAGCCGTTGAAGCTAAAAACGAAGGCATTTGCTATCCAATCCTTTTAGGAAATGACGAACGCATCAAAAAACTGGCTGCAGAACTGGATCTTAGCTTGGAAGGTATAGAAATCATAAATCTTCGCCATGACAACCAGGCAGAAAGAAGAGAAAGATATGCACATATTCTTGCTGATAAACGCGGTCGCGAAGGAGCAAATTTTCAGGAATCAAACGATAAAATGTTTGAACGCAATTATTTTGGAATGATGATGGTTGAAACCGGTGAAGCTGATGCTTTTATCACTGGACTTTATACCAAATATCTAAACACTATTAAAGTTGCAAAAGAAGTGATTGGCATTCAAGAAGGTTACAAGCATTTCGGGACAATGCACATTCTAAATGGAAAAAAAGGAACATTCTTCCTTGCTGATACCTTGATTAACCGACACCCATCAGTCGATACTTTGGTTGACATTGTGAAACTGGCTGAGAAGACCGTTAAGTTCTTTGCTCATGAACCTAAAATTGCCATGTTGTCTTACTCTAATTTTGGTTCAGACCCAGAAGGAAGTCCAGCATCTGTTCGTGAAGCAGTTGCCCGTGTTCAAAAAGAAAAGCCGGAACTAAAAATTGATGGAGAGATGCAGGTTAACTTTGCTCTGGATAAAAATTTACGGGACCAAATCTATCCGTTTACACGTTTAAAAGATCAGGATGTAAACACGTTGATTTTCCCAAATCTCAGCTCTTCAAATTCGGCTTATAAACTTTTGCAGAAAATGACAGATTTTGAATCTATCGGCCCGATCTCGATGGGCTTAAACAAACCTATCCATTTCACAGACGCAGAAAGTTCAGTACGCGATATTGTCAATATTACAGCAGTTGCCGTAATTGACGCAATAACGCAGCGCGAACAATAAATCCGCTATAAGTATCTTAAAAAAGGAGACATGCTAAACAGCATGTCTCCTTTTTTATATACATCAGCCGTAATTTATAATCAGCTAATCAAAACGAATTGAAGTTGCAGGTTTTATCCTCGAAACCAAAGCAGTCGGAAGTAAAACGACGATAACAGATATCAGGATCGTACCGACATTAACCATCAAAATATAGAGCCAGTTAATATCAATAGGAACAGAATCAACGTAATAGACAGAAGGATTTAGCGGAATGACATGAAAATACTTTTGCACAAAACAGAAAGTCAGTCCGATAATGTTGCCCCACAGCAACCCTTTTCCAATCAAAAACATTGAAAGATACATAAATACCTTTCTGATGGAGACATTGTTTGCACCCATCGCCTTCAATATTCCTATCAGATTTGTACGTTCCAATATAAGGATCAACAGACCCGATATAATATTGAACCCCGAAACAAAAACCATTAAAAATAAGATGAGCCAAACATTCATATCAAGGAGGTTGAGCCACCCGAACAAATCAGGACTCATTTCATATAAATTACGAATATAGATGGCCTCTTGGTTTTTATCTGCCAATCTGGTTATTTTTGCATAAACAGCCTCTTCCGTCTGATTAAAATGATCCATGGAATTTACAAAAAACTCAAGACCTCCCGACTCATTCTCTTTCCAGCCATTAAGATGAGAGACATGTCTGGCATCGGCCACCAAAAAATGTTTATCAAACTCAGAAAAATGAGTATTGTAAATTCCCGTAATCTTAAACTTTCTTGCAGAAACAGATTCATCCTTAACGAAATAGGTCAGAAAAGAATCGCCCAATTTCAATTTTAAAAGTTTAGAAAGATATTCAGAAATCAAGACATTATTAGATGGTTTCGAATAATCCGGAAAAGATCCAGCAACAATACTATTTGAAATAAAAGTTTTATCAAAATCAGTATCAACACCTTTAAAAACGACAGCCTGAAAATCAGAATCAGTTTTAATCATGCCAGGTTTCGTATACATACGCTGAACATGTCTGATTCCTGGAATTTTCCGTAAAACAGTCAATGCAGAATCAGAGAAACTGACCGGGTTCATCTCATAAGTATAATTGGAAAAATAGCTGGTTACCTGAATATGAGAATTTACACCAATAATTTTTTCACGCACCTCACGTCTAAAACCCATTACGACAGACCATGCAATTATCATTACTGCCAAGCCAACAGCTATACCTATAATAGCTATCTTGGTCGCAGGCTCAGACTTCTTCCCTGAATGTTTATCCTCTCTGGAAAAAAGACGTTTGGCAATAAAGTATTCCAGGTTCATATCATTGTTTTCTCCCTGGATATACTTCCAAAGCTTTCTCTAAAACAATCATAGCTTTTGCCAATTGCTGTTTATTGATCACATAGGCCAGACGAACTTCATCCCTGCCGACATCAGACGAAGTATAAAAACCGGATGCAGGAGCAATCATCACAGTCTGTTTCTCAAATTCGAAATCTTTCAGTAACCATGCACAAAATTTATCAGCATCATCAATCGGCAATCTTGCAACGGTATAAAAAGCGCCCATTGGTATGGGAGTATAGCATCCGGGGATTTTATTTATCGCATCAATTAAAAACTTACGGCGTTCCACATACTCATTATATACGTCAAGCATATATTCCGGCGAAGCATCCAAAGAAGCTTCGGCAACCATCTGACCCAGCAATGGAGGACTCAGACGAGCCTGACAAAACTTCATTACATCCTGGCGAACTTGTTCATTTTTTGTTATCAGGGCTCCTACCCGGATACCGCATTCACTATAACGCTTCGAAACAGAATCGACTAAAACAACATTTTGTTCAATTCCTTTCAAGTGACAAGCTGAAATATATGGAGCACCCGTATAGCAGAACTCACGGTAAACCTCATCAGAAAAAAGATATAAATCATATTTCTTTACAAGGTCACGAATTTGGTTCATTTCCTGTTGCGTATACAAATAACCGGTTGGATTATTTGGATTACAAATCATAATAGCTTTGGTCTTAGGCGTAATTAGCTTTTCGAATTCCGAAACAGGCGGTAAGGCAAAACCAGTCTCAATACTACAAAGTAGCGGTTTAATAACCGCTCCCGCAGAAATGGCAAAAGCTGTATAATTGGCATAAGCAGGTTCTGGAACAATAATTTCATCTCCCGGATCCAAACAAGCCATAAAAGCGAAAAGAACTGCTTCAGAACCTCCGGACGTTATAATAATATCGTCAACATCAACATCAATATTAAAACGATGATAATATTCCACTAATTTTTTACGAAAGCTAAGTGTCCCTTCACTTGGGCTATATTCCAAAATATCAAGATCAATCGCTCGAAGAACAGCCATTCCTTCATCAGGAGTTTTGATATCAGGCTGGCCGATATTCAAATGGTAGACTGTAATTCCTTTGGCCACTGCTTTATCAGCCAACGGAACTAATTTTCGAATTGGGGATTCAGGCATGTTTGCCCCACGAACAGATGCTTTTGGCATATTTACTTAATATTAAATGGGCATATTTTGAATGCGCAAAGATAGAAACATAGGCTGGTAATTGCAAATAAAAACAAATTCAACATGAAGCCTGTTAATCATGAATAATATTTTTTCAGGTTTTATTTCTGATCGTTGTTTCCTATTCTTAGAAAATGTACATTTGCTACTGAAAAGACTTACAAAACTTTATTAATCGAGTATTTATGTACACATTCTTTTTATTTCTTAATGTCGGTGCTCCTGAAATCATTGTTATTGCGCTTGTTGTCCTCCTGTTATTCGGAGGAAAAAAGATTCCTGAGCTAATGAAAGGATTGGGAAAAGGCGTCCGCAGCTTTAAAGAAGGCATGAAAGATATTGAAGACGAAATACAAAAGGACACCGATACCGATAAAAAAGATACCGGTAAAAAAGAATAGTTCTATACTTGCGTCTTTATGCAGGAAATGACCTTTTGGGATCACCTTGATGAACTCCGCACTACGATATTCCGATGTCTTGGAGTCGTTTCAGTTTTAAGTATAGCATTTTTTATTGCTATGCCATCATTGTTTGATTCATTTGTGATGGCCCCATGCTCTGGAGACTTCCCCGTCTATAAATTATTTTGCAAAGTTGCCCATCTTTTTGGAACTACAACCTCTTTCTGTGATGGCAACTTTCAGATACATATTATCAATATTCAATTAACTTCCCAATTCCTTATACATCTTAACACCTCTTTTATATTTGCCATCATAATCGGGTGTCCCTATATTCTGTTCGAAATATGGCGATTTATCAAACCAGCCTTGTACGAACAAGAAAAAAAGAGTTTCAGTTTTGCTTTTACCCTTGCTTCAATCCTTTTTTATGCCGGATTGGCATTGGGCTATTTCCTAGTTTTTCCTCTTACGCTTTGCTTTCTTGCCGGATATAAAATCAGCAATCTTGTCGTAAATGAACTTTCGTTGGATTCTTACATCAGTACCTTTGAAAGTATGAACCTGATAATGGGTATTGTTTTTGAATTACCTATGCTTGCCCTTGTCTTATCTAAATTGGGACTGATAAAACGGTCGTTCTTTAAAAAATGGCGCCGGCATGCTATTGTTGTCTTGTTGATTTTAGCGGCTGTAATTACACCGACAGGTGATCCCTTTACTTTGACTATTGTTGCACTGCCTCTATACATTTTATACGAAATAAGCGGCCTCATCGTCAAAGACGACAAAAAAATCCGGACTGAATAAACAAAGTCCGGATTTTGAAATAAGAGCAAAAACTCTTGCTATTTAGTCTTTTGAGGCCTAAATCAAGTATTGGGAACTAATAGACCGATGGTCAAATACACGTTCGATGGTATCTGCAAAAACATCGGCAATGCCAAGGATTTTAACCTTTGAGCAGTTTTTCTTGTAAGGAATACTGTCAGTCATGATCAATTCCTGCAAACAAGAATTCTCGATCCGTTCCGTCGCAAGTCCGGACATAACGGCATGACTTGCAATAGCTCTTACAGATAAGGCACCTTCATCCATCATCAATTGCGCTGCTTTGGTAATTGTACCACCTGTATCAATCATATCGTCAATCAAAATGACATTCTTTCCTTTCACTTTCCCGATAATTTTCATCTCGGCAACTTCATTTGCATATTCACGGGTCTTGTGACAAAGAACCATCGGCACATCCAAAAATTTAGAATAAGTGTTAGCACGTTTTGAACCACCGACATCAGGTGCAGCAATCACTAAATTGCCAAGTTTCAATGCTTTTATATATGGGATAAAAATAGTAGAGGCATAAAGGTGGTCAACCGGGACATTGAAAAATCCCTGAATCTGATCAGCGTGCAGATCCATGGTTATCAAACGCTCAATACCTGCAGCAGACATTAAATCTGCAATCAGTTTTGCACCAATAGAAACACGTGGTTTATCCTTGCGATCCTGGCGGGCCCAGCCAAAATAAGGGACGACAGCAATGATTGTTGCTGCCGAAGCACGTTTTGCCGCATCAACCATCAGCAAAAGTTCCATTAAATTGTCTGCATTCGGATAGGTTGACTGGATTAAATAAACCACATCACCACGAATAGATTCTTCATACGAAACCGAGAATTCTCCGTCTGCAAAATGTTGAATATTCATTTTCCCCAGCGGACAACCAAGGCTAGCGCAAATTTTTTCAGCAAGATATTGTGAATTCGTGCCCGAAAACACTTTGTAAGAACCTGTTTCGTTCATGTATTTTGAAGGAATTAGTGTCGGTAAATTTTCGTGCAAAGATAGGATTTTGTGTTTAAGAATGTCAAACAGAAATCGGAAAAATTTAAATTATTTTAAATCAGGCAATAAATTTAAGGCTCCATAAAACACAAACATTGCTTATCGACATAATAATCAATACACAAATTTTAGTAAAACACCCGAATTCGCCGGAACATTTATAAGTACCGGTTTAGACGAAGACAAAATAAATTGTATTTTCTTTTCCGTCAAAAGTTCCGTGGCTTCCATAAAACGACCATCCAGAATCTCCAAATAATCAAAAGCATGCCTGGGAATAACCAAACTACATTCTTTATCTTCCGATGAAAAATTCACGACAACAAGAATTAGTTCCTTCCCTGATTTTCGGAAAAAAGCAAATAAATTTGAAGAATCGAAATCCGGATTTTCATAATTCACATACATTAAATCGAAAAAGGCGCCATCATAAAGTGGCTTTTCACTTGAACACAAATTCAGAATTTGTTTATAGACAGACCGTATTTTCCTTTGCGCATCTGAAAGCTTTTCTTCGTTCCATTTCCCGGAGTTGTTCCAGGCAACCAGAGAATCAATGCACCAATAATCAAAAATTGTGCTTCGCCCGTCCAATCCGCTAAAGCCTTCCGAATACATCCCAGACTCACCAAGTTCCTGACCCGAATATATCATTACCGGATTGTTCTGCATGCAAGTGATAACAATTAATGCCGGAATTCCTTTATAAGCATTCCCTGCGAAAAAATCGGAGGCCACTCTCTGTTCATCATGATTCTCGATAAAATAGAGCATCCTCGGCTGAAGATCACCTACAGACTGCCAGCAACGGGTAATTGCCGAAGTTTTGCCATAACCTTCCATGATCAGACGAAGAGCATCATACATCCCGACTTTATCATACAAATAATCAAAACAGCCTTGATGAATGTAATTTCCGTACATTTCCGGATTATATACTTCAGCTATAAAGAGGACTGAAGGAGATAAGGCTTTAACACGAGGAATTACCCAACCCCAGAATTCAAACGGAACCATTTCTGCCATATCACAACGAAAGCCATCAACACCCATCCTTGTCCAATAGCTTAATACTTCCAGCATCTTATACCAGGTTGAAGGTGTCTCCCTAAAAAAGGGAACCCCTCCACATTGATAATCGACACCATAATTCAATTTTACGGTTTCATACCAATCATTGACTCCCGGGCTTGCAGAGAAGCAGTCATTGCCGGTCACCTTAGCCGGAAATTCATAATAAGGTTGGTCATCACCTGCATACAAATCAATTTGAGGTTGAAATTCCTGATTAGGCAAGTAATAAAAATTGTTGTTAACATGAAAGGCTAATTCTTTTCGATCCTCCGATCCGAAATCTTTCGTCCCTGCCGGACAAGCATCGGACGAATACCGGCGGGCTAAATGATTAGGCACAAAATCGATTAGGACTTTCAGTCCGCATCGATGGCACCGACTCATAAGATTCTGAAATTCTTTAAGACGACATTCCGGATTGACAGCCAAATCCGGATCAATGTCATAATAATCTTTAATAGCATATGGAGAACCCGCTTTACCTTTTACAACCGCTGGATGGTCTTTTATTATACCATAGGCTGTATAATCAGTCTTGGTCGCGTGTTCGATAATTCCGGTAAACCATATATGCGTCACACCCAGTTCACGAATGGACGAGAGTGCTTTCATCGTGAAATCGTTCAGCTTTCCACAGCCATTTTGCTGAAGACTGCCATTCGGCACGGCATTTGTTTTTCTGTTTCCAAAATATCTTGGAAAAACCTGATAAATAAGGACCTTACTCATTTATATTCATGCTCTTTTGCACACGGACTATCTCTTCATTAAATCCAGATGCTCTGTGTTCTTGTCCAAAATGTTGATTGCAGCATCATATCCCAACTGAAAGATTTCGTGGTTCTTTACAGCATCAAACATCCCGTATTTATCAATAGAAGGAGGCTCAATAAGTATATCACATTTATCTTTCACACTCAGCACATTAGCCCTTCGTATAAAGAAGTATGTCCGTTGAGCCATATCCAGAATCGTTAGTTTCTTCTTTTCATCCATATCAGCCGGGCCAACGTTTACTCCAATGACATATTCACACTGGTGACGAAGAATCTCAACCGGGAAATTACATATCAATCCCCCGTCAGAATAAGGTATATGGTCTATTACTTCAGGTTCAAATATAATAGGGACACTACAGGAAGCAATAACCACGTCCAACAATGGTCCGGATTTAAAGAATACATTTTTACCATGTACCATATCCGTCGCATTGATGTACATTGGTATCTTCAAATCTTCGAAGTTGACAGCCCGGAACATTAATTTTAAAGCCTTCTTAAAGTTATCAATCCGGAAAAGCCCACCATTGGCCCCGGTAAGAGTCGCAAATTTACTGAAAGAAGTTTTATTAAAAAATTCAATAATCTCTTCCGGCGAGTATCCGTCAGCATACAAAGAACCTACAATTGAACCAGCACTGGTACCTGCAATCACATCAGGATATATACCACGTTCTTCAAGAGCCTGAATTACACCAGCATGGGCAAAGCCTTTCGCTCCACCCCCACTCAAAGCCAAACCAACTTTATATTTCAAATCCATATTTATTACCACAATGAATTTAAATAAAGAATCAAAACTCAGTTTTTCTCAGCTCATCCTGTCTGCTTGTGCCGAAATCTTGCCGTTCCTTATTGTAAGCCTTGTGTAGTAACTTCTTTATTGATTTTATTGATTAATTTTTGCAATACAACACCAGGTCCAAGCTCGGTAAAAGAATCAACACCATCGGCTATCATTGCCTGAACAGACTGAGTCCAGCGAACAGGAGAAGTCAATTGTGCAACCAGATTGGATTTGATCACTTCAGGATCAGTTTGTGGTTTTGCATTAACATTTTGATAGATCGGACAAGCCGGCACGGAAAAAGGTGCATTCTTAATTGCAACAGACAAATCCAAACGGGCAGGTTCCATAAGAGGCGAATGGAAAGCACCGCCTACGCTAAGTTTGACAGCTCGCTTCGCACCAGCCTCGGTAAGCAACTTGCAAGCTTTTTCGATTCCTTCGTTACTACCTGAAATCACGACCTGACCCGGACAATTGTAATTGGCCGGAACGACAACTTCATCGGTAATCGTAGCACATATAGCTTCAACAGTTTCATCAGGCAAACCAAGAATTGCAGCCATCGTGGATGGATGTGCCTCACAAGCTTTTTGCATGGCCAAAGCACGTTTGTAGACTAATTTCAGCCCATCTTCAAATGACAAAGCTCCGGCAGTAACCAAAGCGGAAAATTCACCCAAAGAATGACCGGCAACCATGTCAGGCCGGAATTCTTCTCCAAGAGATTTTGCCAGAAGTACAGAATGTAAAAAAACGGCAGGCTGAGTAACTTTTGTTTGACGCAAGTCTTCATCTGTTCCTGAAAACATTATATCTGTAATACGGAAACCTAAAATATCATTTGCTTTTTCAAATAAATCGCGGACTAAAGTAGATTGCTCATACAGTCCCTTCCCCATACCTGAAAATTGAGATCCCTGTCCGGGAAAAACATACGCTTTCATCTTAATCTTTTAATTGGTTAACGCATCAAAGATAATACTATTTATTTTATCATACACGTTCATGTACGTTTACATAAACACAATGAAGGGTAATGCTGCAGCCGGGATAGAAATCCCATACATACAGAATTTATATGCTGTAATGCTGTACACCGAAGTACCAAAATACTGTACAGGATAAGGTGACAATGCTGTACAGCGTTGAAATGATTCACCTTGACCAATTTATTAAAACACCTTGACCAATGAAGTAGTTGGTCAAGGTATTTTAAATAAATAAACCTGGTGTTTTTCTGGATCCTGCATGGTGATCTTGTATAACCCCCAACTTTCAATCCTTTTAAACCAATGGATAAGACAAATTTCAGATAAAACAAAAGCCCTCGTAAGTTCTTATCTCACGAAGGCCTCAGGTCTTATCTAAAAAAGTGATTCGGGAGGGATTCGAACCCTCGACCCACAGCTTAGAAGGCTGTTGCTCTATCCAGCTGAGCTACCGAACCCCACTTTTTGCGAGTGCAAAGGTAGTAATAAATCGATAAAATAAAAATCAGAAAGGATATCCAATAGCAAAATGCAAAGCGAAATCATCTGTTGAATGGATATTCTTAATACGCCATCGTGCATCCCCTGTCAATGAAGGATCATAGACTTTCATACCCAGATCCAAACGTAACAGAAAATACTCAAAATTCAAACGTAAACCGGCACCGACACTCGAAGCTATTTGTTCATAAAAAGTATCGAACTTAAACTGCCCGCCGGGTTGATCGGTATAATCTCTTAGCGTCCAGATATTCCCGGCATCAATGAACAAAGCACTTTCCAGCTTCCAGAATAATAAATTTCTATATTCGGCACCAAGATCAAGCTTCATGTCTCCGGACTGATTCATGAAATTAATGGTCGTACTTCCTTTATAAGATCCAGGGCCCAATGCTCTTACAGACCATCCACGTACAGAATTGGCACCTCCTGAAAAGAAACGCTTTTCAAAAGGTAAAATATTGGAATTTCCATAAGGATAAGCGAGTCCAAGTCCAAAACGGTATGCTATACTGTTGCCGGAATTTAAATAAACAATTTTGGCATATTCGGCTTCTCCTTTCAAATACTGAGCAAAATTAACATTACCGATTTTATAAAAACCATCTTCTTTGTTTGCATTTGACAAAGCATAAACAGCATCAAGCAAATTTCCGGCAGATTCAACACTTCCCCTGAAAGTATAGTGTGTACGGTTGGCAGATCCGAAAGGAACACTGGAATATGAGAAACTATAGACCATTCGTAAGATGAACTGGTCTTCATAACTATACTTTAAGTAGGATGAGTCTGTCAGATAGGTCGTTTTAAAAGCGGCACTAACCCAGGGCATGTATACATAACTTAGATCGATCAGGTTAAAGGTCTGTTGAATATTTTTATGATTCCAGTTGTAACGCACACTTGCTGAAGCTATGTTTCGGACAAATTCGGGTCTTGTCATTTTTTCATAAGACATGGTGAACTGAGTTGTAGCATCAACTTTCCGCTTAAAATCGGATTTTAGAAAAGGCATCATAAACTCAGGGAATGTCAAACCGAGTTCTCCCCCCAGTTCTGTATATTTGTTTGTGGACAAAGCTTCATAATCGCCACGAATCTTTGCCTGAAACAGCTCACCTCCGTTAAAAAAATTCCGGTGGGTATAATTTATGTTCCCTGCGACACCAAGATCACCAGCCGTATTGGTTCCTTCCAGTTCAGTAGACATCGCCTGCTTCAGATTGGGAGTCAGCACAATGTAACAGTCCAGCTGATGTCCTGCGACACTATCCGTCTCATTTTCCACAAAACGGATATTTATATATTTTAGGAGCTGAAGGGAATTCATCCTGGTATAGGTCTTTTCCACCATACTTATATCATATAATTCACCCGGAACGATACGGCAATTTTCGATCAAGGTCTTTGCCGAGACAAAAGGCTTTCCCTTGTAAATAATTCTATAGGAATTGTTTACTATCGTATCGTAGTCTGCGATATCAAAAACCTTATTTGCAGGATTTACAGCTGATCCGGAAACCGGATTACGGGTAAAACTCGACATGGGAACATCCAACATAAAATAAATATGGTTTATCTTATAAACGGGATGGTTGGAATCCGATAATGAATCATTAGAGAGATCAAGTCCTGTCGTATCGGGAATATACGGTTTTACAACAAGCTCCACATCAGCCTGATGTGTCGATAATGTACTATCAATATTAAATGAAAAATAGTCTTTCTGGATGGAATAATAACCTTCTCTTTGCAATAGACGTGTCAGACGATTTCTTTCTTCATCTAATTTCCCACTACTTAAAAGCATACCGGAATGAATAATCGAATTTTTCATTTCATTCTCTATTAGTAAACTTAAGGAATCTTTAATCGGTATGTAACTATAATTACGAACGGTATAGGGTTTGTTTCCATTGGCAAGATAAGTTACATAGGCTCTCCGTTTTTTAATTTTGACTTTTTTTATGACCGTTGCATCATAGTAACCATTGTTCATAAAGACACTCTGCATTGACTCACAAGAACGATCGGTCTGAATGGAATCGTAAAGCACCGGGGCTTCGCCCATTTTACGGAGCATCCTGTTCACAAATCTGGTGGTATCTTTACCGGATAAATTATAAAAAAAGAGGTTTAAATGGAACAGGCCAAAAAAACTTTCATTGGGTGTCTGATTGATATAGATCTTTAAATCATTGTTATCCAAGGTGCCCTTTTGGGAAATAATATTGACTTTTTCCAAAAGACATTTATCTTCTGGCACATATTTTAATGCATTACATCCTATAAAAAGTACAATAAAAATGGGAAAATACAGGATAAAACTTCTGTGCATATTTACGAATATGAAATTTACTTTTTCTCATCTCTCCCACAAATGTACATTATCTGTTCTAAGAAGGCAAATACAGAAGGACAAATTTCGAAAGGATTAAATTTTTTGTAGATTTGTGTTGCAAAACAAGTGATATGCTGAATAATGTTAAAATAAAGTGGATCCATTCACTGGAACACAAAAAATACCGTCAACAATATGGTCTATTTGTTGCCGAAGGTGACAAGATCGTTGGCGATCTTATTAAACTTCTTTCCTGCCGGTTACTTGTTGCTACCAATGACTGGCTTTGTTCAAATCCCGGAATAGAAGCAGCAGAGATTATCGCTGTCGATAAAATGACATTGAATAAAGTCAGTTCTCAAAAAAGTCCGCAAAATGCTCTTGGAATATTTGAAATCCCGCAATTCGAATTAACTTCAGAAGTTTTAAGTGGGAAGCTCAGTCTTGTCCTCGACAATGTTCAGGATCCGGGCAATTTAGGAACGATTATACGTGTTGCCGATTGGTTTGGTATAGAGCATGTTATTTGTTCAATCGGGACCGTCGATGTGTATAATTCAAAGACAGTTCAGGCGACAATGGGAGCCATTGGCCGGGTAAAAATACATTATACAGTGCTGGAGCCATTTCTTCGCAATATAAACTTACCTATATATGGAACTTTTCTGGAAGGAGATAATATATATACCTCTGCATTGACTGCAGAAGGTCTTGTAGTTATGGGGAATGAAGGGAATGGGATATCCGATCCGGTTGCTGATCTTGTGAATAGCAAGCTGTATATTCCTGATTATCCTTTTGGAAAAACAGGTTCTGAATCTTTAAATGTGTCTGTTGCTACAGCTATTATCTGTTCAGAATTCCGAAGAAGACTCTATGGGAAAACAGCGTGAACAGAAAAATCATCCGTAAATACAAGATTCAATAAATCGACCTTTTCTATACACCAAAGAATGGGTTTTGAACCAAGTTTCAATTCGGTTGAACTGGTATAAAAATTCAACAAATCGTTTATAGGGAGTAATCGGTTCTTGTCCCATAACCGACGCAACAATGCTGTCGCCTCAGCAGGATTCAAAGATATATTCTTATCAGGCTCAACAAACGATGGACATACTATTCCGTTTATAAAAATAGTGGATGCGATTTCTCCTTCGAAGGGTTTAATGGCATTCACATTACCATTCTTGTCAAAATGAACAGCATGTCTTTTTAAAAGTCGACCTTGCCCAATGTAGACATATTGTGCTGCAACGCAATTCATGGTTATACATTCACTTAGCGGGGATTATTGTTTACCTGGTGAACAATAATTTTTTTATCCCTCGTCCGTTCAAGCATTTCTTTCTTTTTCAATTGTTCAAGCTGTTCCTTGTTTCTTGCTGTCCCGTTTGGATTATTCAGCTGCGATTTTGAAACCTCATTAATCACAACTTCTTTCTTGATATTCACTGGCACATTCAAGTGATTAATTATATTGCCTGGAACCGAATCAGCAGGACTTGCAACTTTTGGAACAGCAATCGTATCTTTCCTGGGAGAGTCGGGTTGAATAATGAATGAAACGGTTTTCTTCTCAACTCTTTTTTTCAACCACAAATACGCACTTCGTTCTCCGAAATAAGTCGAGGCACCACCTGTGAGAAGTTCCGAGAATCTACCGTGCATTGCTTCACGTGAATATTGATAATAAAATTCACGTAACTGTAAGGTGTCAATATTTAAGGTTTTTAGGACTTCCCTTACGGACGGAGCCAGATACTTCCAATTATCAATATCCGCTTCAAAATTCTTTAAACGTTCTTCGACCTTACCATAGATTTTGGTGTATTCCTCAAGATGTCTACTGTAGTAACGGACAGATCGATAAAATTCATTTTCGGTAATTTTATGTTTGCGTAGAACAGACTGAAAGGCCATATCTTTAAAATAATCCATACTCAATCCGTGTGTCCACTGCTCAGGTATAGTTACGTCATTCCCGTTTGTCAAAGTTTCGGCCAAATGAAGGTCATACAACACGTCCTCCATTTCACCCATAGACAAGATACCCTTGGGCGTACAGGAACAGAATGTCACCAAAAGCAAACATAAGCCAAAAATCAAATGAAATTTTGACATGATAATTTATTTATCCGTAGAATCCACAACTGTTTCTTTTTCTTCTGAAGTAGGAACCTCAGAAAGATCACGACGATAAAACAGCAGCAAAATGATTATACCCACCGTAATGGCCGAATCAGCCATATTAAATACGGGACGGAAAAACACAAAATGATCTCCACCAACGAACGGTATCCAGTCAGGCCACCTGGTATCAATCAATGGAAAATAAAGCATATCTACAACTTTTCCATAAAAGAATGTGCCATAACCTCCACCTGCCGGAAACAGAGAAGCTATTTGTCCGGTGCTGTCGTTAAAAATAATGCCATAAAAAAGACAATCCAGAATATTCCCCATTGCTCCGGCCGTTATCAGGGAAATGCAAACACAATAGCCAAAACGGGTTGTTGATTTGGAACAAATCTTGTATAAGTACCAAATTAAGACTCCGGAAGCAAGTATTCTAAAGGATGTCAAAAAGATCTTGTCAAAAAGTTCAATCCCAAAAGCCATCCCATTATTTTCCGTAAAAGAGATGTGAAACCAGTTGAAGATCTGAATATCATCATGTAAAGTCATGTGTGTTTTTACCCAAAACTTCAGTGTCTGATCTGCAACCAAAACCAGGAAAATAATTAGCGAGACTTTCCAGCCTCTTGAAATTTTAGACATTGCTTACTTTTTCTCGTTTTTTGCCCCAATGGTAAGTGTTGCAATAGGTACTGCACGGAGACGTTCTTTTGGAATAAGTTCCCCTGTTTCACGACATATTCCGTAGGTCTTGTTTTCAATACGGATCAGTGCGGCTTCAAGATGTTGGATAAATTTCATCTGACGCTGAGCCATTTGGCCGGTTTCTTCTTTTAAAAGGGTGTTTGCTCCGTCATCAAAATTCTTGAAAGTCGGAGATGTATCCATAACATCATTGCCGTCCATATTTGTGACACTTGCCTTCAATTGTTCGTAATCAGCTCTGGCTTTAACCAGTTTTTCTTCTATAATCTGACGGAATTCTTCCAATTCCGCATCTGAATATCTAATTTTTTCTGACATAATTTTCTCCTTCATTTTTAATAAATAATAGAAATAACCCTAAAGTACAACCTCATAAATTTTGTCTGCGAATATAGATAAAAGCAAAGCCATCAACAAATATATTTTCAACCTAAAAATAAAGACTACACTTTCTTTACACACATACTCAAATCCATTTCATCCAAATCCAGGGCAATACCGTCTTGCACGGTATCGGATAGCTCAATATTATCAGCAAGCGTCTGTGACATTATATAGTTTCTCCATTTTTTCACAACCAGACTAATTTCTGCATTATAAGTAAGTTGTATATTTATTCTATCAGAGACTTCAAAGCCATTGCTTTTACGCATATTTTGAACACGGTTCACCAATTCTCTGGCAAGTCCTTCATAACGAAGTTCGTCTGTGATGGTTACATCCAAAGCTACGGTAAGACGTCCGTCATTTGCTACCAGCCAGCCGGGAATATCTTCTGAAAGAATCTCCACATCCGATAATTCAACGACAACACTTTGTTCTCCCACTTGCAAAGTGCAAACTTTTGTTTTTTCAAAATCTATAATGGATTCCTGAGGTAAGTCTGTCAGCATTGCAGCAACTTGCTTCATTTGTTTTCCGCATTTAGGACCAAGTTTTTTAAAATCAGGTTTAATCCGTTTAACTAAAATACCGGCAGCAGAATCAACAAATTTAAGCTCCTTGACATTCACCTCATTTAAAATCAAATTACTTACAGCCGTGATATACGATTTTTGCTGTGCATCAGCTGCAGGAATCATAATAGCCGTCAAGGGCTGACGTACCTTAATCCCAACTTTACGGCGTAATGCCAAAACCATCGAAGAAACCTGCTGGGCAATCTGCATACGTGCTTCCAGATCTTTATCAATAAAACGAAGATCATATTTGGGGAAATCGACCAGATGCACAGATTCTGAAAGGTCTTTTCCTGTAATCGCATTCAAGTCGCAAAACAACTTATCGGCATAAAAAGGAGCAATCGGAGCCATCAACCTTGAAACGGTTTCCAAACTCGTATACAAAGTTTGATAAGCTGCAATCTTATCTTCTGAATATTCACCACCCCAGTAACGTTTACGATTAAGGCGGACATACCAATTACTTAGGTTCTCCGTCACAAAATCGCTGATGGCACGACCCGCCTTTGTCGGTTCATACGCATTGAAACATTCATCAACTTCCCGAATCAGACTATGAAGCTGAGACAGTATCCAACGATCAATTTCCGGACGCTTTTCTAAAGGAACCTCTGCTTCCTGATATGTAAAGTTGTCTAAATTTGCATATAAAGAGAAAAACGAATACGTATTGTAAAGTGTACCAAAAAACTTACGGCGAACTTCTTCAATACCTTCTGTGTCGAACTTCAAATTATCCCAGGGAGACGCGTTGGTAATCATGTACCAACGTACTGCATCAGAGCCATATTTGTCAATAGTCAGGAAAGGATCGACAGCATTGCCCAACCGTTTGGACATCTTATTGCCATTTTTATCCAGTACAAGACCATTTGACACGACATTCCTGAATGACACCGTATCAAACACCATCGTTGCAATGGCATGCAGTGTAAAGAACCAACCACGTGTCTGATCCACACCTTCAGCTATAAAATCAGCAGGGAAATTCGTTCGGTTATCAAAAGATTCTTTATTTTCAAACGGATAGTGGATCTGTGCATAAGGCATTGACCCGGAATCAAACCAAACATCAAGAAGATCTGATTCGCGGTACATTGGTTTTCCGGAAGCAGATACCAAAACCACGTCGTCAACATAAGGACGGTGTAAATCAATTTTTTCGTAATTCTCCGGAGTATATAACCCAGGTTTAAAGTCACCCAAAATATTGGATTTCATAAAACCCGCCTTAACTGCTTTTTCAATCTCCTCATACATTTCAGCTACAGAGCCTATGCAAAGTTCCTCGCCCCCATCTTCTGTTCGCCAAATTGGAAGAGGTGTTCCCCAGAAACGGCTACGCGAAAGATTCCAGTCCTGCAGATTTTCAAGCCACTTGCCAAAACGACCTGTTCCGGTGGACTGGGGTTTCCATTGAATGGTTTTGTTGAGTTCTATCATCCGGTCCCGACACGCAGTTGATTTAATAAACCAGCTGTCAAGAGGATAATAAAGTACCGGTTTATCTGTTCGCCAGCAATGAGGATAACTATGGGTATGTTTTTCGATTTTGAACACTTGATTGTTCTGTTTGAGCATGACACAAAGGTCAATATCAAGGGTTGCATCGTTATCTGTCAGATTATCGTCATAAGCATTCTTTACAAAACGGCCTGCGTATTGGGAATATGCTTCGACATTCATATTCTCTTTAATGTAATCAGGATCCAAATCTTCAACTTTGTAAAACTTGCCTGTAGGATCTACCATCGGACGTTTATTACCATCCTTGTCCAACATTAGCATGGCAGGGACACCGAATATTTTGGCAACACGGTCATCATCCGCACCAAAAGTCGGGGCAATATGTACAATACCGGTTCCATCTTCCGTTGTTACAAAATCTCCTGAAATGACGCGAAAAGCACCTTCACCCGGATTAACCCAGTCAAGCAGTTGTTCATATTCCATACCAACCAATTCACTGCCTTCATATGCTCTATCCAGAACTTTATATGGTATCAATTTATCACCATGCTTATAAGAATCAAGAGCCAAAGATGCAGCCTTTGGATTGAAATAAGCGAAAACCAGATCTTTAGCCAAAACACAGATCATCGGTATTCCGGTATAAGGATTGTAGCTTTGAACAGCAACATAGGAAATATTCTTACCAACACAAAGAGCCGTATTGGAAGGCAAGGTCCAGGGTGTTGTCGTCCAGGCAAGAAAGTAAGCCTCACCAAATTGAGACCATTCAGCTTTAGGCGCTTTTATTTTAAATTGGGCCACACAAGTCGTATCTTTTACGTCCCGATAACATCCCGGTTGGTTTAATTCATGTGAGCTAAGACCTGTACCGGCGGCAGGAGAATATGGCTGTATGGTATACCCTTTGTAAAGTAATCCTTTTTTGTATAGTTCTTTGATTAAATACCACAAGGTCTCTATATAGCGATTGTCATAAGTAATATATGGATCGTCCATATTAACCCAGTATCCCATTTTATGGGTCAAATCTTCCCACTCTTTGGTGAACTTCATAACTGCTTTCCGACAAGCTGCATTATAATCTGCAACAGAAATGGTTTTACCAATATCTTCTTTTGTAATACCCAATTCCTTTTCAACGCCAAGTTCAACCGGAAGTCCATGTGTATCCCACCCTGCCTTGCGTAGCACCTGAAAACCCTTCATGGTTTTATAACGGCAAAAAATATCTTTGATTGAGCGAGCCATAACATGATGAATGCCAGGCAATCCGTTCGCCGATGGCGGACCTTCATAAAATACGAAAGAAGGGGCACCATCCCGAATCTCCATACTTTTATGAAATAAATCTTTTTCATCCCATTTCTTTAGGATGTCTTTGTTAACTTCTGATAAATCCAGACCGGTATATTCCGCAAATTTCTTAGACATATATCACTTTTTTTACAAGGTGCAAAGTTAGCAATAAAAATTATTTCCGAGGACTTATTAAACGGATGATTTTGACCGGAGAGCGAAGGGGAAGTTTATTTATCAAGATATAAATCAGAAGTTAAAATGGAGAATTCCTTGGTCGTTTTATGTTCTCTGGTATATATCGAAAGGGAAGTTCTCTCAATTGCTGAATGATGAAAAGAAAATTCGAGTAGGATGCGTTTTGGGGATTGGCCTTCTATAGAAGAGATTTCACAATATCTATTCAGATACAATTTGTGTTGCCAGCAATAATCTTCAAAATCATTTTCCGATTCATAAGGAAGAATAACAGCCAACCGTCCGTCCGGGTTAATCATTTGAGCCGATTTCTCTATAAACGTTTCATAAGAAAGTGTATCTGCGTGTTTGGCCATATTCCGGCTCTTCATCGGGGCTTTTAAAGAATTTCTGAAATACGGCGGATTGGAAACAATCAAATCATAGAAACCATTGGAATAGTTTTTAAAATCTTGTTCAAATATCTGTACTCTTTCAGGCCAGGGACAGGCTATAACATTTTCTTTCGCCTGCTTTGCAGCATCCTTGTCACACTCCACACCATCGATGGTTGCAGTTGAGTGCTGAGCCAATATAATAGCTATTAAACCGCTACCCGTACCAACATCCAAAATACGTTTCGCCTCCCCGCTTTTAATCCATGCACCAAGCAGGACCCCGTCTGTTCCGACTTTCATAGCACAGCGGTCGTGATAAATCTCAAATTGCCTGAAACGAAAAGATAAACTGGACATAAAAAATTATTGCCTACTATTTCTTAAGGCTATCCTTTCGTAAAAGAATCTAAATCAGGATTGTCTGAAGTGGACAATTTTTCTTTTTGGGAAGCAATTAACTTCTCGTAATATGAAGTACGTACACTTGCATAAAATTCTATTATTGCGACCAACAAGAGTAAAACGACCCAGGGACCATAACCTTTAAACTGAAAATAAGAGGCAATCGCTAAAAACAAAACCGATAAAAAGTAGAACCGATCTAGCCTTTTCATGCGAAAATCATTTCCTTTATACAACATTTTAATGCGGCAAAAAGCGTAGAAAACAGCTCCTGTTGCAAAACTATACTTACCCCAAACCACATTTTCCATGACCAGAACCGAAGAAATAAGTATCAAAAACGAACCAACTGCAAAAATAATATTGTAAACTTTAGTATTCATAGATTAATATTCACATAATTTATTCAACGATAAAAACTTCTTCGTTCGGCTTTTTCATCAGGTATTCTTCCCTTGCTATTCTCTCCAACTCTTGATTACTGGAATGGAGTTTTCCCAATTTTTGAGAACTTTTATCCTGCATCTCCTGATAATGTCGAATCTCCTTATGCAGATCTTTAATTTTAATCTCATATTCTATGCGTCTAATAACATTATTATCATCAATAAAGACAATGAATATGCCAAATACAACCAACGTTATGATGTACTTATTTAGAAAAGGCCTGACCTTAGCAAAAGTATTTTTAAAATCTGCCATTATAGTAAAAAAGGTGGTAACAAATATAGCGCATTTTTTGTATTAAAAGCGCCGTAGAATAAAAAATAAAATGTCTCTTCAGGGAAAAAGAACGAAAGGAAATAATTATATTTGCAACAAACACGAAAAAAGTTTTTCCATTATGGATAATTATTTGGTTTCCGCACGAAAATATCGTCCAGATACTTTTCAATCTGTTGTCGGACAATCTGCGCTAACCATTACTTTGAAAAATTCCATCAGGAACAGGCAGCTTGCTCATGCCTACTTATTCTGTGGTCCACGAGGTGTCGGAAAGACAACTTGTGCCCGGATTTTTGCAAAGACGATTAACTGCATGAATATTGGAGAAGATGGCGAAGCTTGTAATGAATGTGAATCTTGCCAAAGTTTTAATGAGCAGCGATCTCTCAATATTTTCGAATTGGATGCTGCGTCCAACAATTCTGTAGATGACATTCGAAACCTGGTTGATCAGGTCCGCGTTCCACCTCAGTTGGGTAAATATAAGGTATATATCATAGATGAAGTCCACATGCTTTCTCAAAGTGCTTTTAACGCTTTTCTCAAAACGCTGGAAGAACCACCTCACCATGCCATTTTCATTTTGGCTACAACTGAAAAACATAAAATTATTCCAACCATCCTTTCACGGTGCCAAATATACGATTTCAACAGAATCAGCATTAATGATATTATCGGACAATTAAGGTATGTAGCCAACTCTGAACAGGTAGAAGCAGAAGAGGAAGCATTAAATATAATTGCGATGAAAGCGGACGGCGGAATGCGGGATGCTTTGTCCATTTTTGATCAGGTCTCCAGTTTCGGGAACGGAAAAATCACTTATCAAAATGTTATTGACAATCTGAATGTGCTTGACTATGACTATTACTTTAAAATAACAGATGCTTTTTTAAAAGGGAACCTCAGCAATGCGCTTCTTATTTTTAATGATATTCTGAACAATGGCTTTGAAGGCCAACATTTTATTACTGGTTTAAGTGCTCATTTCAGAGATTTGTTAGTTTGTAAGGATCCAGCTACTTTATCTTTGCTTGAAGTCGGAGCCAGCATCAAAGACAAATACATGGAACAGGCTTCACAATGCCCTGAAGACTTTTTATTTGCAGCTATTAAGATTAGCAATGATTGTGATTTGGATTATCGGGAAAGTAGAAATAAACGTTTATTGGTAGAACTTGCCCTGATCCGAATCGTTCAGCTTTCGGATTCAAAAAAAAAAATCAATGAATTAATTCAGGACAACGTATCAATTCCAATTCAACCATTACCCGTAAAAACCGTCTCAGATACAAAGCCTAAAGATGACAATCCGAGTCAGTATGCAAGTATTCAAGATAATAGTCTAACGGATTCAAAGCCAATAGCTTCAAACAACCCGCAGAAACAGAATGACACGAATACCCCTCATCCCATAAAGACGATAAAGACCACATCTATTCGCAAACGTGTTGAAAAAGCCGACGTGATTCAACAACAGGCAAAAGATATTCCTATGGTCAATCAACCTTTCACTTCTGAAGCCTTAATTCGCTCCTGGAATAGTTATATCGAAACAATTACAGATGATATTCATCTTGCCAATGCCATGAAAACATGCCTTCCGGTTTTACAGAAAGATTATCAGTTCGAAGTTATTATACAGAATCAGGTTCAGGAAAGTAAATTGCAGGATATTTGTTACAAAATTGAAACTCATTTACGCAAGACTCTAAAAAACAATAAAGTCAAAATGCATTTGCGCCTCGCCGAAAATGGAGAAAATGTACGCCCATTTACAGCAAGGGACAGACTAGAGTCTATGATAAAGAAAAATCCAAATCTCGAATTATTATATCGAACATTTGGATTGGATATTGATTAGTACAGAATGAAGCTGGTTAATCTTTACTTTTATTTAAGGCGACCATCTTTATAGCCGTAATAGCGGCTTCTGTTCCTTTATTGCCAAGAATGCCTCCAGCCCTGTCTATAGACTGTTGCATATTGTTATTTGTAAGAAGTCCAAAGATAAAGGGAATATGATACTTTATATTTAAAGTCATTACGCCTTGGCTCACCCCAGAACATATATAATCAAAATGCGGTGTTTCTCCTCGAATGACACAACCTAAAACAATCACGGCATCTACATCCGTCCGTTCTGCCATTAACTTAGCCCCGAAAACCACTTCAAAACTGCCAGGAACATAACTTATCATTATATTCTCGGAATCAACGCCATTTTTAATAAGAGCAGAATGTGCCCCCTCTAAAAGCTTAAAGGTAATATCATTATTCCATTCAGAAACAACAATCCCGATCTTCATAGATGAAGCATCGGGCATTGTAGCCGGATTATAATCCGATAAATTATGAAATTCAGTTGCCAAATTATTTCATTGTTTTAGCGCGTTCAATATATTTATCAATATCCGTACCTTCCTGAGATAAGGGATATTTGCTTTTTATTTGTTCATAAGTTTTCAAAGCTTTATCATATTTATGAAGACTTTCGTAAGCACGTGCAGCTTTCATCAAATAAATTGGTGCAAGAAGTCCGTTCTTTGTAGCACCAGCCTTTTCGAAATAATCAGTAGCTTTCTCTATATTTCCCATCTCAACATAGCAATCACCTATAGAACCTACTAATGAAGGAGAAACCATCATATCTTCCCCATCGCTCTTTTTCAAATATTCAATGGCTTTTTCATAATTACCCATGCACTTATAGCACAAACCTGCATAGGCAGCAGCCAATTTTGCAGTCTTCGTCGATCCATATTCGTCAATGATGCCTTCAAAACCTATATAATCAGCACCATTGCCATTTAAAGCAACCTGAAATGAATCAATTGCAAAATATTGCTCACCGACAAAAATCATTTCCTCTGCAGCCTTTTCTTTAGGGCCCAAAACAGTATGGCGATAAAAAACGGCACCAGCTACAATAATACATATTGCACCCAGTCCAATCAGGATGTTCTTTTGGTTTTTTTCAATAAATTGTTCAGAGCGACTTAAAGCCTCAGATACATGCTTTAATTCATCTTTTCCATCTGCTTTGTCTGACATATCAGTTTATTCTTAAGTGTAAAATAGTACTTAAATTTTTGGTTTACAAAAGTACATTATTTCATTTGATTCAGAAAATTTATCCTTGTTTTTTTATACATTTGTAAGCAGAAACCACCGCATCAGGCTTCCCAATATGCAGCTAACAAATCTTTCAATTATTAATTTTAAAAATATTCAGGAGGCAACCTTAACATTTTCTCCTGGAATAAATTGTTTTTTCGGCAAAAACGGAGAAGGCAAAACAAACATTCTTGATGCCATCTATTATCTTTCTTTTTGTAAAAGCCATTCGAATCCAGTAGACTCCCAGAACATAAAACATGATGCAGTTTTTTTCGTCTTGCAAGCCCAATATAAAGAGGGAGACACTCATGAAGAGATTTATTGTGGGATGAAACGGAAGGGGGAAAAAATATTCAAACATAACAAGAAAGAATACCAAAAACTATCAGAACACATTGGACGAATACCTCTGGTACTAATTTCTCCGGCTGATGAAGAGCTTATCCAGGAAGGGAGCAACGAAAGAAGACGTTTTATGGACATGGTTATTTCTCAATTTGATCATGTATATATGGAAGCATTGGTCAATTATAACAAAGCACTTCTGCAGCGTAATGCTCTTTTGAAAAATGATGCCCTTATTGATGAATCACTATGGGATCTTTATGAAGAAATGATGATGTCCAATGCCAATATTATTTATGCAAAAAGGGCCTGTTTAATTAAAGAATTCAAGCCCGTTTTTGAAACTTTCTATCAAAAAATATCTGGAGGGAAAGAAAGCATAGAGCTTAGATATGCCTCTCAACTCGCTGACAGGAATTTAGCAGAAGCGCTTTATCAAAGCAGGCAACGCGACAGATTGCTCGGTTATACAACAGTTGGCATTCACAAAGATGACTTGATAATGGAATTGGAGGGCTTCCCCATCAAACGTGTAGGGTCGCAGGGCCAAAACAAAAGCTATCTAATAGCCTTAAAGTTGGCTCAGTACGAATTTCTCAGGCAAGCCGGTAACTGCAAACCTATTTTACTCTTGGATGACTTATTTGACAAATTGGACGCAACGAGGGTTGATTGTATTATTAATCTTGTCTCCGGCAAAGAATTTGGCCAAATATTTATAACCGATACCAACAGAGAGAATCCCGATCATTTATTACAAAGAGCCAGTGAAGAATATAAGATTTTTCACGTAGAAGATGGTCAGATTGAAGCAATACAATTATGAGAAGAAGAAACGCACAAAGTTTACATGACATTTTGGACGAAGCACTTAAAAGTCTCCATATTGACCAAAAAATATTTGAAACTCGTCTGATCAGTTCTTTCCCTGAAATTGTTGGTTCTACCATTGCCGCACACACAAAAAACATGTACATTCGGAGGGGCGTTTTATATGTTCAAATAGACTCTGCCGTCATTCGAAATGAATTACAAATGATGAGGCAAAGTCTTATAGAACATTTAAACAAGCAGGTTGGCCACGAGACAATAAAAGATATTATCTTCAGGTAATAACAGAAGATATCTCAAAACAAGCCAATTAACAGCATTCCATTTTAGCCCATTGATTAACCTGATTTTGAGACACTTTTTTGCCTATAGTCTTCTTCCTAAAACAGTTCCATTCTTCATTCCGGAAATCACTTCTACTGCTTTCAAAAGTGTAACATCTTTTTTCTGATACGACATCCAAAATGCATCTTCACTCAAAATATTTCTTTCAATATAAGCCTCTATTTGATTCTGAACCAAAGGATACGATTTTTCAATAATGAAGGGCTGCCCTATTATATTCTTTCTTGCTGCATATTCAACAAATGTAGAAACCAGATTCTGCTTATCCAAGTATGCAGACAATTTGTTGACATCCTTAAATGTCTTCAATACTTCTCTATGCGCATCTGTATAGGCAAAAGCAAAGGCATTTACCAATCCGGAATTCACAACCTGATTATACCAGACCGTAGCACCTACCGTATCTAAAGGAACGAAATAGTCAGGTATTATACCACCACCGCCATATACAATTCTTCCTCCAGCCGTTTTAAAACGCAAACTGTCCACAACATGTATCTTATCCTTTGATGTAAATTCTCCTTTGAGATAGCGATTCATGATATCCATCTCATAATTTTCATCCTGACCTTTAACATAAGGCTTTTGTATACATCTCCCGGAAGGTATATAGAATCTGGCTATTGTCAATCTCACAGCAGAACCATCACGAAATGGTATTTCATTTTGAACAAGACCTTTCCCGTACGAACGTAATCCTATTACGTATCCACGATCATTATCCTGGATTGCACCGGCTAAAATTTCACTGGAAGAAGCAGACCATTCGTCTGTCAGTATAACTAAAGGGTTGTTTTGAAAAGATCCTTTACCATTGGAATAGGAGTCTTCCCGTGGATAAGCTTTACCTTGAGTATATAAAATAAGTCGGCCTTTAGGTAAAAATTCATTGGCAATATCTAAAGCTGACTCCATGAGTCCACCTGGATTTCCACGTAAGTCTATAATGAATTTGTTGCAATTTTGCTTTTGTAAATAGACCATGGCTTTAAGAAATTCAGCGTGCGCCTGACGTCCGAAATTGCCAATTTTAACATAACCTATATCCTTGCCTATTTTATAACGTGCGTCAACACTGTATAAAGGAATATCATCCCTGATAACGTTATAGACCCATATTTTGTTACTATTTAATCGATGAATTCCGATTTTGACAGTAGTTCCTTTATTACCGCGTAAGGTTTTTAGTACAAGATCATTTGTAATTGATTTTCCAACAAAAGACTTATTGTCAATAGAAACGATCCGGTCTCCTGGCCTCAATCCTGCACGTTCAGAAGGACCGCCCGTAACTATAGAAACCGCACAGACGGTGTCATTTTGTATTATAAATTGAACACCGATACCACTAAAACTTCCTTCAATCTGTTCGTTGGCCGCAACACGCTCTTCAGCAGATATATAGACTGAATGCGGATCAAGTTCTCCAAGAATTTTCGGCATTAAATCTTCAACCAATTTTTTTTGATCAACACTATCTACATATTTTGAGTCAATCAAAGATAACAAGGCACTGATTTTATTCGTGTAAAAGCCTTTTCCGTTTCCAACCATGGAATGGCGGGACATCAAGGTACCCATTAAAAGGCCAACTACAATGCAGGTTGCCATTATTACCGGCAACCAAACTTTCCCTCTATTTTTCACTTCCATTCAATAAATTTTTATCACAAAAAACAATTTCGACTCCAGCACGTTCGAGTAAATTCAGCCCATCCGCCAAATGATAGGGTTCGCCATATACGACACGGACAATGCCAGCTTGAATAATTAATTTTGAACATTCAATACAAGGCGATGCAGTCACATAAAGCGTTGCCCCCTCACTACTATTGTTCGATCTGGCTACTTTTGTAATGGCATTGGCTTCAGCATGCAAAACATAAGGTTTTGTTTTGTTGAATTCATCTTCACAAATATTTTCAAAACCGGATGGCGTACCATTATAGCCATCAGAAATTATCATTTTATTCTTAACCAGTAATGCGCCAACTTTACGACGGCTGCAATAGGAGTTTTCGCTCCAAATCAATGCCATACGCATATACCGCTTATCAAGAATTGCTTGCTTTTCAGACAATATATTCATAATTATTTTTCTCTCTTTTAAATTTATTCCGGCGTTTTAAATCAAAGCAAATATCACTCTAAAATGCCATTCCGTTTTAATAATGCATCTATTCCAGGTTTCTGGCCTCTAAAACGAACATAAAGTTGCATAGGCGGTTCCGTTCCCCCTCTTGAAAGTATATTACTCCGGAAAGACTCAGCAATTTTCGTATCAAAAATTTTATTATGGGTAAAAAAACTATAAACGTCAGCATCTAAAACTTCTGCCCATTTATAACTGTAATAACCGGCAGCATATCCTCCAGCAAAAATATGGTCAAAAGCAGTGCTCATAATGCAGTCTTGTGGCTGTGGCAAGACAATGGCACAGGCCCATGCTTTTTGCTCAAACTGATAAACATCACCTTTAAAATCAGTAGTCAGACTATGCCATGCCATGTCCAGATAGCCAAAGCTCAACTGTCGCATGCAAGCATAAGCCACATTGAAATTCTTTGAATCCTTTATCTTTTGAACCAACTCAAAAGGAATCTTCTCCCCAGTTTCATAATGAATCGCAAAATCATCCAGAAATTCTTTCTCATACGCCCAGTTCTCCATAAGCTGTGAAGGTAGCTCCACAAAATCCCGGCATACATTTGTACCTGATTGACTGCGGTAAGTTACATCAGAAAATATGCCGTGCAAAGCGTGGCCGAATTCATGTAGAAAAGTTTCAACTTCATCAAAAGTCAACAAAGAGGGCTTTTTTTCTGTTGCACGAGTTAAGTTCATTGTGATACCGATATGCGGACGGTTGTCTTTACAATCCAAACGATATTGTTCATTGATATCGCTCATCCATGCACCAGCCCGCTTACCTTTACGTGGATGAAAATCCGTGTAAAGAACAGATAGGTAACTTCCATCCCTATCAAATACTTCCCACGCTTCTACTTCTTTATTCCATACTGGAATTTCAGAATTCTTCTTAAAAGTAATGCCGTATAATTTTGTCGCAAGTCCGAAAATACCTTTTTGAACATTCTCAAGTTTGAAGTATGGACGCAATATTTCATCATTAACATTGTACCGGACACTTTTGAGTTTCTCAGAATAGTAAGACCAGTCCCATGGTTCAATCTTAATGTCTTTTCCTTCCAAATCAACGGCAAAATCCCGGACAGCTGACACTTCTAATTTCGCAACAGGTAAATAAGCGTCAGAAAGCTTGTCAAGCAAGTCATATACTGCTTTAGGTTTTTCAGCCATTCTACGGTCCAAAGCATACTCGGCAAACGAAGATTTTCCAAGCAATGTTGCAATCTGACGACGAATATTCACTATATCACGTATAACAGGTGCATTGTCAAAATCGCCGGATGTAGCTCTATTCATATAAGCCCGGTAAATTTCCTCCCGCAATTCACGGTTGTCTGCATATTTCATAAATGGGGAATAGCTTGTTGCTGATAGATCGACAATCCAGCCATCCTGTCCCTTATCTTTAGCTTTAGAGTGGGCTGTTGCAATAAAATCCTCAGGTAAGCCTTTCAATAAAGACTTATCCTTTATTAATTTTTCATATAAATTGGTCGCTTTAAGTGAATTCTGTTGAAAGGTTTCATTCAACATGCTTAATTTAACGCTCAATTCACGGTATTTGTCACGGTCTGTACCTTGAAGTGCAGCACCACTTTCTACAAAATCCTTATATGTATCTTCTAAAAGTTTTTTCTGATCTGCTCTCAAAAACAGAATTTCACGCTGGTCATAAACGGTTTTAATGCGCAAAAACAGTGCTTCATTCAAATTAATCTTATTAACCTGTTCCGTTTGCATTGAGGCCACCTTTGAGGCCAGTTCCATTAATTCGTCATCGTTCTCACTTCCCGATAAAGTATAGAATACAGACGAAACATCATGAAGCATTTTGCCCGAATACTCAAGTGCAGCAACCGTATTTTCAAATGTAGGTATAGCAGTATCATCAACAATGTTTCTTATTTCAACATCCTGTAAGGCAAAAGATCTTTCGAAAGCGGGCAAAAAATGTTCAATTCTTATTTGATTGAACGGTAGCGTCAGATGAGGTGTTTTATAATTTGAAAAAAGGGAATCTGCAACCTCAGTTCCAATTCCTGCCATAATTAATGTCATAAACAATAAATATATATATACTTCATTTGCTATTCCTTCTCCTTTTATATTGACATCGAGTCAGAAAGAACATTCAGGTAATTCAACAGAAAGGCGGAATTGTTACGGAGTAAAAATAACAAAGATTTTGTATCAATGTTTAAACTACTGCAAGCAGTCACAGCCATTACTTTAGTAGAAAAATGTCTCTCTTTCCCAAACAGACCGGAAAAAGACAGCAAACAAGCTTTTGAAATCAAACTTTCAGAATTGGCAGATATCATTTTCACTTCACCATCTATTAAATATACCAGACCCTTTGGTTCCATATCCTGACAAAACACAATTTCTCCTGGTTGATAATT
>Ga0302286_10000286_pt1 | contig 42302 bp, 36 predicted proteins | sample III_Fen_E2_3_FD_198765 | JGI IMG/M metagenome (GOLD analysis project Ga0302286, IMG submission 198765) | Peat permafrost microbial communities from Stordalen Mire near Abisko, Sweden - III_Fen_E2_3 | ecosystem: Environmental > Terrestrial > Soil > Wetlands > Permafrost | place: Sweden: Abisko...
TTTGCCCTAGTTTATCTATAATATCTGTTCTTGCTTTTGCTTTTTCTGCTGTGTTGATGTCAGTGATAATATATCCAATACGATCCGTAAAGTTTTTATATTCAAGTAACTTAGGATTTTGCCCTAGTTTATCTATAATATCTATTTTAGCTTTTGCACTTTCTGCTGTGTTGGAAGAATAGATAATTGTCCCAATATGATCCGTGAAGTTTTTATACTTAAGGCATTTAGGATTTTGCCCTAGTTTATCTATAATATCTATTTTAGCTTTTGCTCTTTCTGCTGTGTAGGAAGAAAAGATAATTTCTCCAATACGATCCGTAAAGTTTTTATATTTAAATAATTGCGGATAGTCTAAGGTTTTAGATGCAACTGTTGCTCTTTCTGCCGAGTCGGTATGACGGATAATTGTCCCAATATAATCAGTAATGTTTTTATATTCAAGTAACTTAGGATTTTGCCCTAGTTTATCTATAATGTCTGTCCTTGCTTTTGCTTTTTCTGCTGTGTCGGTGTCAAGAATAATATCTCCAATATTATCCGTAAAGTTTTTATACTCATGGAATTTATGATTTTTTATAATTGATTCTATGACAAAAATATTATGTTGATTTATTACAGATGAATCAATCTTTTTCAAAGTCTTATTTGCCTGCATTTGTTTTATGATTTCGACTTTTTTAGCTTCAAATTTTGTATCAGTCAGCTCTTTAATTTCCGTTTGGGTTTTAGGTATTATTTCATAACTTTTACCGGCATTGTTTAATTGCGAAGATTTATAGCTAAATGTTTTTGTATTTTCTTTAATAAGTAAATTCTCAGATTTATTATTTCCTACTTTAGTATTTTTTTCTTCGATTTCTGCTTGTGCAGAAGTTGCTTCAGTTTCTAGTTTTGCACCTTTATTTACTTTTATCCATTTACCACTTTTGTAAACTACTTTAAAAGATTCTCCAGCTCCTGATACCATCAGGAATCCCATGCTTGCTTCTGAGGCTGCATTTCTAGCTTCTTCTTTTGTTGTAGCCTTTATTTCTTCTTTAGTTCCGTCATAAACCATTTCAGTACCTTGTGCCCCAAATCCGGCTTGAATAGAGCCTGATATTAATGGACCTACTTTCGGTATTGCTGCAGCTGCTTTCCCACCTGCTCCAAGAATGCCTCCCATTGCAAGACCTTCTGTACCGGTGAAACTATCCAAAGTATTACCAAATCCTTTGATAATTTCCCAAATCCGTTCTTTTTTACTCAAATAATTTGGGTTACCATCGTCTACTTCTTTGTCTATAAATTCTCCTAGAGCTTGCGCTCCTGAAGCTTTTGCTAAATATGCTTTTGCTTTATTAATTCCATGTTCGTTATCTAAAAGTCCGCAGTCATAATCAAAAAACTCATATAGAGCTTTACCCATTCCTGCTATATCTTTTTTACCACTTGCATTAAGGACCTTTTCTGCAATGTAGTTCTTTCTTTGTTCGGGTGTCATCTTTGATATTTTTTTTTGTTCTTTTATTTGTTCGGCTTCTTCATATTTGGCTTCTGCTGCCTTTTCAATTTCTTCTAAACTTCCTTTAGGAATAGGTGTATTTTTATATCTTTCATGCAAAATATGGGATTGTTTTGCCATATTAGCGTTAGTTTTTCTTTTTTGCTCAGGTGTAAAATGTATGCCCATTCTGTCCCAGCCATCTTTATTTTTATTCCCTGATAAAAGTGTAGGCAAAGATTTGGCTCTTTTTTGTAATTCGGCAAGTGAAAGTTTCATGTACTTATTGGCTTCATTATTAAGCACACTTTGTGGTATCGGGCTAAATTGATATTCTGGTTTATTTTTAAGCTCTGAATATGCAATTTGTCTTGCTAATGCTGCTTTTTGTTGTATATTCTCCATTTACAACTTATTCCTAACCGTTTATTTTACACGTACAAAATAGCACACGACTACTTCGCATCATGTTTGACGGCGGATTCAAGAATATCTTTAGGGAAATTTCTAATTTTGTTACTTTTTGTTACATAAATGTTTATAATAATTTTTGTATATTTAACATGTGAGCAGGTTTTTTTATAATATAATTAAGTTATGGAAATTTTAGATGAAGTTAACAATCTTATTGCTGAGAAGGAATTTGAAAAAGCTAAACATAAACTTCTTCAAATCATTGCAGAAAATGGCGAAAATATAGAAAACAAAAAACTTTTAGGTTTGGTTAATATAAACTTAGGTAGTTTTAAAGAGGCTAAGCAAAACTTTGAATATGTTTTGCATCAAAAAGATGATGATGCGACTTCTTGGTTTTATCTTGGCAATTGCTATGAAAAATTAGGTGAATTAGAAAATGCTAAATCAGCTTATTTAAAAGTAATTGAATTGAGAGATCAATATGTTGAAGCATACAAAAATTTGTGTGTTGTATATATGCAGTTAAAACAAGAGGATAAAGCTATTGAGATAGCTGAAAAAGCTAAATTAATAGATAGCGATGACTATACTTATGATTATTTAATTGGGACAGCAAATGTTGCTCTAAAAAGATATGATGAAGGTATAAAATATTTAACACAGGCTCTAGCATTGAATCCTAACCGTCCCCAAATTCACGGGAATTTAGGAACGGCATACCTTTTGACAAATAATCAAGGAAAAGCTATTGAATCATTTAATAAAGCCCTTGAAATTGAACCTGAAAATACAGAGGTGTTATACAATCTAGGTTCTTTATACCAAATTCAAAATAATCATTCAGAAGCAAGTGAATGCTTTGAAAAGGCATATTCAATAAGGTCTGATGAGAGATTTTTAGTTAGTTTAACTCTTTCAGAACTTAAGGGTGGAAATTATAAGAAAGCAATTGAGCATTATAAATCACTAACAGTTTCTCATCCTGAAAAAGATTCTTATCAATATAATCTTGCAACTTGCTATGAACAAGTAAGGGATTTCCAATCAGCAATATCAATATTAAAAAATCTTGTGACACGGAATCCCAAATCAGTTACTATGGCGCAAAAATTAGCTGGATTATATATGGAAACTAGAGATTTGAGAAGTGCTAAGGATTTGTATGACAGGATTATCTTAAAAGTTTCTCCGACCGCAAATGTATTATATCAATACGCGATTCTATCATCACAACTTTATGATACAGATACAGCTGAGAGAATATTTAAAAAAGTAATCGGAATGAATCCTGATAACGCAATGGCTCATAAGGATTTGGGTGTAATTTATTTGAATAAAAGGTTGTTCGATTATGCCGAAGATGAATTTAAGATAGCATTGAAAATAGAACCAAATAGTTATGACATGTTGTTTGAATATGCTAATTTCTTATATTCAGTATCAAAATATAAAGAGGCTGATGAATACTATGCAAGAGCCCTACAGGTTAGTAATGACGTTATCGCAAGAACTCTCAGAGCAATGAATAAAATTGAACTGAATGAATTGGATGTTGCAAAAGAATTGATAGAATCTGCTCTAAAGGAAGAGCCTCACCATGAGTATATTCAATTTATGGCCGGCAGGATTTATTTTGCACTTAAAGATTATGATTGTGCAAAACGTTATCTTATATATTCTGTTGAACAAAATCCGGATATTGAAACGCAAAATATTCTGGCATTAACTTATTTTGAACTTGGCGAATATGCTACTGCAAACGGGCTTTTTAAACATTTACTTGAAAAAAATGACAAAAATGTAATGCTCCTTTTGAATTCAGCAAGATGCTACAAAGGTTTAGGCGAGAATGATAAAGCTCTTGAACAATTATACAAACTAACGGATATATTCCCTGAAAATGAAGAAGCTCAGGATTTAATTAGAGAATTGTCTTAATAAAGATGCGGAAAAATTAAGAATTTCCCCGCACACTTTAATTATATTTTATCTGTTGAGATTATGATTTAATGTAATTTTTCAAGTTAGTTGATACATCTTTGTTTTTACAAAGTTTTTTCAATTTAGAAATAGCTCTATTTTCAATTTGTCTGATACGTTCTCTTGAAACGTTGTAGATAGCACCAATTTCTTCAAGTGTTTTCTTGTTTCCATCGCTATCAAGTCCATATCTGAGAATAAGAATATCTCTTTCTTTTGGGCTAAGTTGGTCAAGAATATGTCTGGTATCTTCTAATAAATTTTCATCTGATACTCTGGAATCAGGTGACATCGTTGATTCATCCACAATATAATCAATTATTTTGTTTGCATCGTCTTTTTGGTTTGTAGGTGTATCGATGCTAATTGTTGATTGGGCAGATTTTATGATTGCTGTCATTTTCTTTAGACTTAAGCCTAAATTGTCTGCTACTTCTTGTTTAGTAGGGACTCTGCCTAGTTTTGTAGTTAAATCAATTGTTGATTTTTTAATTTTGGTTAAAGAGTCAATTAAATGAATAGGCAATCTGATTATTCTTGCCTTATCTGCGATAGATCTTGTTATTGATTGTTGTATCCACCATGTTGCATAAGTAGAAAATTTGTACCCTTTGGTATAATCAAATTTTTCTGTTGCACGAATAAGTCCCATATTGCCTTCTTGAATCAAATCAAGGAATGAAAGCCCTCTGCCGATATATTTCTTAGCGATACTAACTACAAGTCTTAAATTTGCGTTAATCAAAATTTTTCTTGATAGCTCACAGCCATCTTCTTTAATTTTTTTAGCAACATCATGTTCTTCTTCTGTTGATAATAATGGTATTTTACCTATTTGTTGCAAATATATTTTAACAGAATCATCAGAATTTACTACTGATAAATTTTCGGATGTTTTAGGTTCTTCTATCACTACATCATCAGAATCAAGCTTTTCAAAATCAACGCCTTCTTCTGATATTGTTTCAAAACTTATGTCAATTTTTTCTGTATTATCATTCATTATTAATTCCTTACTACATATACTGTATATTAGGTATTATCTTTTTTGTTTTTCAATTTTTGTCGGACATATTCAAATACTATAATACTCGTTGCTGTCGAAACATTCAAGGAGTTAAAATCTTTTAACATAGGTATCTTCACTTGAAAATCTGACATTTTTAATAACGACTTAGAAACCCCTGCATGCTCTGCTCCCATAATAAGGACAAAATTCATATCACAGTAATTGATGTCATAACAAGTTTCTTCTGAATTAGCGTCGGTTGCTATTACCCACCAGTTGTTATTTTTAAGTTTTTGGACGGTAGCTGATAGGCTATTAACCTTTATTATAGGAATGTGATTTATCGCTCCAGCACTTGTTTTCTCTACAACTGAAGTGATTTGTGAATTTCTTCTTGATGGAATTATGATTCCATCTATACCAGCACAAACGCATGTTCTTATTATTGCTCCTATATTATGAACGTCTTCGACGCCATCAAGAATAACAAGTGATGAATTTTCTGTGTGGGTTTCTATAAAGTCATCAATATCAGTGTATTCTATAGGTGAAATTTGAGCTATAACACCTTGATGATTAAATTCATTATAGTCTTGGAATTTTCTTTTCCTACAAACTGGAATATTATTCCCTTTTGCTGAGCGATAGTTTTGATTTGCTCAATTTTATTATCTGTATGGATACTTTTTGAAATCCAAATTTTATTAATTTCACGAGTCCCAACGGTCAATGCCTCGATAATCGAATTTTTTCCGAATATAACATCAGAACTATCAATTGTAAAATTTTCTTTTGAATTATCCATAGTGTACCTATAATAAGTGTCTATTTCCTTTATTGTATAACAAACAGGTGAAATTACGATTACCACATGCATACAGACATGTTAACTTTTGTAAACATGTCTAAAATATAAGGCAATTCATGCTTTCAGAAATTCTTTATATAAGGGTAAAGGTTATCAAATAAGTTTTCAATTAGATTAAGGTTATTTTAAAAGGTTACAAAACTATATCGTGTAAGTCTTGTAATCAAGAAATTAAAAAAGGTTATTTTAAAAGGTTACAAAACTATATCGTGTAAGTTCTGTAATCAAGAAATTAAAAAAGGTTATTATTACTCAATTATAAGGTTAGGTAGGTAAATTATGGGTTGCTTATTAATGTTGTATCGCAAGATGAATCTCATCCAAGAACAAAACGATGTTCAATATCAACTTGTTGAATTAAATCAGAAATTAACTGATTATCAAAGTTTATCAGCGGCATTATCAAATGATTCAACTTCAATAGCGGATGTTGCTACGATACCTGCCTCACTATTTGGAGTCGGTATAGACAGTATGCAGATGGCACATAATCAAGCCACACAATATGCAAATTCAGCATACGCTGCAGCTTCAGGTCAAGGAATATTTAATCAAGCTGGAATGAATACTCAACAAATGATGCAGATTGCATATATGAAAATGTATGAACAAGGTCGTCAAGAGGTTAAAAAACGTCAAGAGGCTGCGTTAAACGAAAAAGAAAAACAAGTTACAATGAAGAAAACAAAGCTAGAAGTATTAGACGCATCAATATCTGAAGAATTGAAGGCAATGGATGGCAAGATTCAAAGTGGCATTCAACAATCTGTTTCCCACTATGGTCTTCAAGCCTAATAAATAGATATAATGAATAAAGAATTAAATAAAATAAAAAATTTATAACCTAAATATAACCTAAATAATAACCTATTTATGAAGGGATTTATTTAGAACAGGATGCCAGCAATGGCGGCAGACATATAGCAGGTCAATGTACCGCATATCAATGCCTTGAGTCCTAGTTCTGCTAAATTCCTTCTTTGATTAGGCGCAAGTTCTCCAATCCCGCCTAATTGAATCGCAATTGAGGCAAAGTTCCCAAAACTGCAGAGAGCAAAACTAGCAATTAAGAAAGCTTTTGGAGATAGAGTAGCTTTAATAGCAACCAAGTCTGTGTATGCAATAAATTCATTTAAAACAATTTTTGTTCCCATTAAACCACCTACGGCAGTTACATTTTTCATTGGAACACCTAGTAAATAAGCAAATATTGCAAAAACTTTGCCTAAAATCATTTTTAAAGAAAGGTGTTGAAAATCAAATCCAAGGATAGGTCCTGATAAGTGGAATAAGTGATATATTAATATTCCGAAGCCACCCAGCATCCAATTAATCATAGCAACAAGTGCGACAAGAGCAATAATCATTGCAGCAACATTTATGGCAACTTGCATGCCTTCTGACGCTCCTGAGGCAATAGCATCGAATATATTAATATGTGTTTTTTCACTACTGATTTTGATATTTTCGCCTGTTTCAGGAACTCCATCTTCAGGATACATAATTTTTGCTATAACTAAGCTTCCTGGTGCGGCCATAACAGCGGAAGCCAAAACATATTGAGCTGGAATACCAAGTGCGATATATATAGGCATCATAGCTCCTGAGGTGCATGCCATGCTCCCAGCCATTGATGCTAAGAGTTCAGAACGTGTAAGTCCTGCAAGATATGGTTTAATCATTATTTGGGCAACAATTTGACCAACGAAAGAATTCGCAACAGCGCATAATGCTTCTGCCCCAGATACTTTCATAATCTTGTTCATTGCTTTCCCTAATACAGATACAATTCTTTGCATTATACCGTAATAGTAAAGTATATTAACGAGAATCATCATGAAGATACATGATGAAATTAATTGAAGCGCAAATATTCTGTTTCCAATTCCAAAAACGGCATCAAATTTATGAGGGTTTCTCATAAGTGCTCCAAATACGAATTGCCCACCTTCAGTTGCAAAAACTAATAATTTTTGAATAAACGCACCTATGAAGAAAAATATTTTTTCTCCTATAGGTACTTTGAATATAAATATAGCAAGTAAAATTTGTAGAGAAAAACCAACCCCAACTGTTTTATAATTGATTTTCTTTTTGTTATTTGACATTAGGTAGGCAAGAGCAAATATAAAAATAATTCCTAATACGCCAAAAAATCTACTCATCTTACTCTCCAGTTCCTTAATAATCAATTGAGACTGATTCACAAGTCTCACTACAATGAGAAAATTATATCAAAAACGTTGGTAAATGTATAAATATGTATAATAATATTTACTTAGCTTAATTTATATGATACGGATAGCCCTGCTGGTAAATCTATTATTTCAGTCTGGAAATCTTCATCAGCGATGATAGTATCTAAAAATGTTTGAATTTTTTCTCTATGAGAATTGACATTGTCTGCTGCAATAATTGCGTGTGATAACAAATGTGGTTTTATAAGTTCAAAGTTTTTAACGTACTCGCTTTTATTTGCGTCTATAAAAACAAAATCGAATTTTTTCTCATCATCGAAGTTTTCTATTACATCACATGCAGATCCAATAATTGGGGTGTACATTCCAGAAAATCCACATTTGTCATAATTATCTTTGGCTATACTTTGGCGTTTATCATAATATTCAATGGTTGTTAACCGCCCACCAGCGGTTTTTAGTGCATCCAAAAACCATAACCCTGAATAACCATTTGAGGTGCCTATTTCTAAGACGCTTTTTATATTATTCATTTTTACAAGCATATTTAAAAAATTTCCGGTTTGTCTTGATACATTCCAAAAATCATGTTGTGTTTTTTCTAGTTCTTTAAATGTCTCTTCTAATTCGGGTGCAATAATGTTCATTCTATATCTTTCTGACGTTTTTACCTATGACCAAATTATTTACAGGAATATCCAAACGGTTAGTTCTTATCAACTGTTTTTTATTCATGTCTATAACGGAATATTTTCCCGATTTTGTATCTGAAATTATAGCTAAACTTGAATTAGGAATTTTAAATATTCCTGTTGAGAATCCATTTGAGCCCAAATTAATATTTGCGCATGGTTCGTTTGTCGATGTATCAATAACTTGAACGATGTTATCTTCTGCTCCAACGATAAAAATATTTTTATTAAAAACCATCATATCAATTGGTTTTCTTACGGTTGGAAATTCAGAAACTAATTTTGCATCATCATAGTCTATAATTGCAATTCTATTTTTTGTTCTACTTGCAAGATAAATTTTTCCATCATAGTAAACTAATTTTGAAATATTAGGATAGCTTCCTAAGTCTTTTAGAGTGTATTCATTATCAAGTTCAAGGCTCCAAATTCTGTTGGATAATTTATCTGTATAAATTAAATATTCATTACTTAGAGTTATTTTTGAGCACATTCCATTAACTTTGATTTTTTTTGTTAGAGTCATATCTTTGAGTGAAATTATGTATATGTATGATGCCGCTGGGCTTGAAACGTATGCAATATTGTTACTTGAATCAATAATAATCTCTCCACCTTGGGTTGTTAAGTCAATATGTTTGATTATTCTATCATCTGCAAGTGAAACTATGTCCACCAAAGTGCTGTTGTAGCTTGTTAATAATAAAAATTTGTTGTCTGGAGTAAGTTTTATATCAATAGGTATTGATTTTTCAGCAAGAGCATATGAAGGTTTTCTAGCTTCACCTTTTACTACTTGAATGTTTTTAGAATAACAAGTTGCGAAGTATAAAGTTTTATCCTTGAGTTGAGGAATATTTGAAACCCAGTTAGCTGTTTTAGTTGGTGTCATATCTACTTCTGATTTTACGTATTCAATAGGAGCAGCCTGTACTTTAATTTCTTGTTCAGGTTCTAATTTAATATCAAGATTACCTACGATACCCTTCATATTTTCAGGTAAAATTAAATTTTTAGGAACAAGCATATCTTGAGGTAAAATTGAACCTTTTATTTCTGGTGGCAATTTGTCAAAATGTTTGACAGTTTTTGTGTCATTACTATTAGTAACAACTTTTAATAGTGAGAAATCATTATTAAAAATAACTACGTCTGGTTTTTGACTAAAGGGAATATTGTTAGGGTATGTTATTTTAACTTCTGTTTTTTCAGGGTTTTTCATACTTGATGGATACAAAGGTAAATACAAAGTACCATCAGGGAGGATTATAACCCCATCAAATCTTATATCAGCAGAAGGGAAACTTTTTTTTATAAAAGATTGTACATTTCCAGGTATCTTAGCTGCAAAAACAGCATTTACCATTGAAAATAGGACGATTGCTAATATAATAAATTTTTTCATTATTTAAAAGCCCCTTTAATTTTTTCTTTCACTGACTGTTTCTTTTCTCTACCTGTTTCTATTTCAAAAAGTGATTGATAAAGTTTCTTTTCTTCGTTTGACAGGTGTGTTGGTGTTTTAACCGAAACGACTACAATATGGTCGCCTTTGGCCGAAGGACTAGAGATGTGAGGAATTCCCGCACCTTTTATTGTGATTCTGTCTCCTGATTGTAGTCCTGTAGGAATTGAAATTTTCTTTTCCCCATCAATTACTTTTATTTCTACTTCATCGCCTAAAACTGCTTGAGCAGGTGATATATCTAGTTCTGTAAATACATTAATACCATCTCTGTGGAAATATTTTGAAGGTTTTACGTGAATTACTAAATACAAATCGCCACTTGGACCTCCATTTGTACCTGCGTCTCCTTCATGTGATATTCTCATTTTAGAGCCGTTGTCCACCCCTTTAGGTATTGTTACAGAGAGAGATTTTTCAACTTCTTTGTTTCCTTGACCTCTACAATCAGGGCAAGGTTCTGAAATAACTTTGCCAGACCCATGACAATTTGGACAAGTAACAATTTGAGCAAAACTTCCTAAAATTGTTCTTGTTGATTGTTGAATTTGACCTCTACCTCCGCAAGTTGGACAAACAGAAGGTTTGCTACCTTTTTTTGCTCCAGTACCTTTGCAAGATTCGCAAGTTTCTAAGTGGTCAATTTTAATTTCTTTTTCTGCACCAAAAACAGCTTCTTCAAATTCTATTTCAATGTCTAGTCTAAGGTTTTCACCTCTGGTAGGTGCGGTTGGATCAGCTTGTCTTCCTCCACCAAAACCGAAACCGCCAAAGAAAGATTCAAAAATATCATTCAAATCCCCAAATCCGTCAGCAAAAGGTCCTTGAGAAGAATATCCTGCATTTTGTAATCCTTCTTCTCCATACTGGTCGTATGTAGCTTTTTTACTATCATCCATTAAGGTTTCGTATGCTTTACCAAGTTCTTTAAATTTTTCTTCTGCACCAGGTTCTTTGTTGACATCAGGGTGCCATTGTCGTGCCAATTTCCTAAAAGCACTTTTTATATCGTTTTTGGAGGCATCTTTTGAGACTCCAAGTATTTCATAATAATCCGCCATCTTATTCTCTTTTATTCTCATATCTAATTATTCAGCAGTAGCAACATTTACCAGTGTTGGTCTCAACACTTTATCTCCTAATTTATACCCTTTTTGTAATTCTGCAATTATAGTGTGTTCGGGTTGGTCATTTGTTGGTGTTTGCATAACCGCTTCGTGAAGATTAGGGTCAAAATCTTGACCTGTTGCTTCAATTTCTTCTAGTCCAATTTTAATTAAAACATCTCTAAGTTGTTTGTAGACGAGGTTAAAACTTTCTTTAACCATTTCACAATCTTCAACATTAGCAATCGCTTTTCCGCCTCTGTCAAAATTATCCAAAACATCGAGTAATTTTTTTAAGGTTTCTTCTGTTCCAAATTTAAGAAGATTCTCTTTTTCTTGGTCCTGACGTTTTCTATAATTATCAAAATCCGCAGCAAGTCTAATATATTGATTGTTTAATGTATCATATTCTTCTTTGAGTTTTGTTGATTCATCATTAGAAGGTTGCTCTGCTTGATCTAATTCACAAACTTCTTCCACTGTTTCTTCGTTAGAGACAGCTAATTTTTTGTTAGCCTCTTCACTCTGTTCGTTTTCAATATCTGGGTGTTGCCCAATATCTTCTTTTTTAAAAGGATTTGTCATAGTAACTCCCCTACAATATCGTACAATCATAATTATAAATTATCAAGTAACTTATACAAGGATAATTTATTTTTTTTTAACAATTGGAATTTATTAATGTATTTATGTTCATTCAAATATAAAAGCATATTCAAGTCATGGGCTATTTGGTATTGGGTCTATTGGGGATGAATTTTGTTCTTATTTATGGTGTATAACAGTTTTTATGTGTTTGTTTATAACAGTTATGCAGCTTGAATTATCAAATGTATAAAAGTATGTTGCGGTAAAAATTCCTAAAATTGCTAGGATTATAACAGTGATAATGATTCTTAAAATTGTTGTTAATCTTTTATATCCAGCGGCTTCAATTGTTTTTCCTTTTAGTAAAAGAGAATCTACAACTTCTTCGTTTGATTTGTTTTCAACTTCTTCTTGGGTTGGTGTATTTGAATATTTTGTATGAAACAATTTTTCAAGATTTGCTCTTGAGCATTCAATTTTAAAGTCTTTTGCATTATCAAGCTCAGAATTTTCATTGGTTGGTTTTAAAAGTTCACCTTTAGATTGAATGAACGCATCTGCTAATCTGGAGATATTTGACAGGTCTTTGTTGATTTCTTCTTCAACAATTTTTTCTTTTTGGGCTAATTCTCTAAAAACTTTTTCACTATGTTCAAACCCTATTAGCATCTTACGAAGTTCTTTTGATTCGGCAATAGATTTAAGAAATTCAATTTTGTTTTCAATGTTCCCATCAATATATTTTATAATATCAGAATGCCATTCCCCAATTGATTTTTGATTAAATTTGTCATCTTTAGAATCATTTGATTTATTTTGAAACTCTTCTTTTATTTGTTCAAATGTTTTCAATTTTGTTTCTTCAATATAATAGTTTTTATCATCCGAATTTTCTAAATCTATATCTTCCTTAGATATAAACCCTAATAATGTTACTGTATCTAGGTGTTTATCAATACGGATAAACATATAAAAATCTGCTAGCATATTATATTTTGCTTGTTTTTTTGAGATAAATAATTTGTAATCTTCAAAATTGCACCGGACGTCTATCTTTTTATTGTCTACAAAGATTTCAGAGATGTCTATTTTACTTAAAACTGATTCTATTTTTTGAAGAGCTTTATCAACAGAGGGTTGTAGCCCAAGATTTTTAAGTAGCATGCATCCTGCATGTTCTCCCAAAAGATTAACGAAGGCACGTCCTCGTACATTCGAATTTTTTATATAAAAACAACGTCTTTTAATGTTATCTGTATCAATATATGACAAGTGAACCAAATTTTTAGATTCATAATTTGGCTTGGAATTCTCTTCAAGATTATCTATGATGTCAGCGTTATCTAATTTTTCTTCCATAGCTATAATATAATCGCATACTATAATCAAATATTCAACTTGACAAAAATTGTAACAATAAATTTGTAAAGTTGTTGTTTGGTAACAAAAAAGATTATATGCATACATTAGACTATATGTGGAAGTTAATAATATATTGAGGTTTATATGTTAAATATGAATTCTGTCTCTTTTGGTTCAAGAAGATTTGATAAATTAAATTCTGATGAGTCTTGTAGCAACCCTAGAAAACATACTGCAGCAAAAATTATTTTTGGTACCGCTACTTTGGCTGGTATTTCTGCGGCAGGTCTCGTTTTAGGTCATAAAACCGGAGTTTTTAGTAAGGGTTCGACTAAACTTTTTAATAAAGTTCTATCACTTGCAGCAGGTGTAGCAGATATAACAAAGCCACCTAAAGCGGTTAAAATGAAAGCAAAATCTCTATATTCAGTTTGTAAAGCATTGGATAAAATGAACGTTGCAGGCGAATATATTAACCAATATGCCAACGATGGTTTTAATTGGGCAAAAAAAGTTTTTAAGAAAAAAGTTTTTTAAGTTTATAATATTTAGGTTTGAAAAGGTCGTATTTAATATTCGACCTTTTTTATTGTATAAATTGAATAAAATATAAAGAGAAAATTGTAACAAAAACTTAATAATAGGCTAAACATGAGCAAAAACCATGAGTTTCAGGGTTTTATATACATGTGTAGTAAATAAATAAAACCCTTGGAGGTGTGTATGGTAAGTGGTGTTTCATTTAGAGGTGGTTCATTAGAATCAGCTAAAGATATTTTAGATCAACCTCAAGCATTTGCTGGTCCTCAAAGTTCATCTGCAGCAACAAAACCTGAAGGTGATACTTTTGAAAGTCCTAAAAAACATAAAGTGGCTAAAGCAGTTGCTGGTACAGTAATTACAGCAGCAGTTGTTGCAGCAGGTTTAGCAGTAACTCATCATTTTGGTGGTTTCACTAAGTTAGCTGAAAAATTCACTGGCGAAGGTACAGTTTCTAAATATGCATCTAAAGCAATAGGTGGTTTAGACAAAGCTGGCGAATTTGTTAAAAAATATGCAGTAAAAGGTTTTGAAGCAGTAAAAGGTTTATTTGCCAAGAAAGAAGCTCCAGCTGCTGAATAATTAAAAAGTCATCCAAGGTTTAACTATATTAATAATAAAAGGTTACAGACAAATTTGTCTGCAACCTTTTTAATTGTTTAATTTTTTAGCACGCTCATCAGTTATATCTGATGCCTGCTTCTTTTAGTCTATCGAATGCTTCTTTAATTTTTTCATCAGGTTGAACTACCGATAGTCTGAAGTGTCCATCGGATAATTCCCCAAAAGCAAATCCCGGAGTAAATACAACTCCTGTTTTATCAAGAACCATTCGGCAGAACGATTCAGAAGTATATCCTTTAGGGATTTTAGGCCAAAAATACATTGTTGCTTTTGTTGGTTTTATATCCCACCCGAGGTTTATTAATTCTTGTCTCACGTATATTCTTCGTCTTGCATAATTATCGACGGTTTCTTTTACTGAGGCATAATCCATTGTAAATGCTTTTGCAGCTGCATCTTGAACCATCATTGATGTACCATAGTCCATATTCATTTTCATGGAGTGAATTATATCAATAAGGTATTTGTTTCCAATTACATAACCTACTCGCCATCCTGCCATATTGAAGGTTTTTGAGCAACTGTGGAATTCAACAGCGACGTCAAAGGCTCCATCAATGTTAAAAATGCTTAGTGGTCTATAATCCCCAAAAGCAATTTCGCCATAAGCTAAATCTGAAACTAATAATATTCCATATTTTTTACAAAAAGCTACGAGTTTTTCTAAAAACCATCTTGGCGCAGTTGCAGCGGTGGGATTGTTTGGATAATTTATAATGAATATTTTTGCTTTTTTAGCAATCTCTTCTGGGATTGTATCCAAATCAGGTAAAAAATCATTTTCTTCTTTTAGGGAAACATAATATGGTGTTCCTCCAGAAATAAGAGTGCCTCTGGATAAAACAGGATAATATGGGTCTGGAATAATATTAATATCACCAGGGTTTGTAAAAGCGAACGCAATATTTGCTAACCCTTCTTTTGCCCCATTTAAAATTTGGATATCAAATTCATCTGTTATATCAACATCGTAGCGTCTTTTCATCCAGCTAGTAATTGCTTCTCTTAGGTTTGGTTTTCCACAAAAGGAAGGGTATCCATGGTTTACTTTGTCTTTAGTTGATTCAATTGCGGCATCAATAACTTCTTGCGAAGTAGGTCCATCAGGGTTTCCAATCCCTAAATCGATTAGTCCCCCTAATTTATTCCACTTTTTCCTTGCTTCAATTTTCCATTCGTCTAATTCTGTAAAAATGTATTTTGGCAAGTCTGTAATTTTGTTTGCTGCTACAATTTTTTTCCATTGAGTTTTGTTATCCATCCTAATTTCCTTATATTTTTTTAATTATTATATTCCTAAATTTAAAAAAATATCAATCTTTGCTCATGAAGATTTTAATATAAAATCTGATTGTTAAAATTTGTTTAAAAATAACAAATTTTTTTTTCACTTGTTTTATAATATTAGATACACTAGAAAAGAAGGTAGGTATAGTTTATGAATATGGGTGTAAATAATCAAAATATGAATTCTCAATTAAATTGTTCGAGAAAACAATCAAAACCAGTACATTTTGGTATGGCTGCAGAGTTACATAAATCAGCTCATGCTGTTATAAAGCATCAATCTGTTGCTTTAAGTGATGTTAAGAAAAATGCTTTCATTGAAAGCATTAGAACATTTGTAAAGGGTCAAGAAAATAATCCTGTTAAAACTGTTATCAGAAAAGCAAAACATCGTATGGCTTTAGTTGTACAAATTTTTGATTCTCCTCAAGGCGAAAAACTAGGTGCAACCGCATCTCAAGTAGTTTCTCAACCTTTAGTATTAAAAAAGGGGAGTACTAAATTTTTAAGAGCGGCAGAAGAGAAAGCAAATCATTTGAATACAACAAACAATCAAGTTCAAACATTAATTAATGATGTTCCTGAATCAAAAATGAAATTTGAAACAGGTAAAAGTACTTCTCTAACTCCTCCTGGTTAAGTTACAGAATCAAAAATGGAATTAAAAAAGGCAAAAGTACATATGTAGCTCCTCCTAGAGAAATTGCAGTTGATGATAAACATAAGTAAATATCTAAGATAAAAAAGGAAAGACATAAAGTCTTTCCTTTTTTCTATTGGGTACAATAATAATTTTTATGATAAAATTTTCTATGAAAAGAGACGTTTGAAATGCTAAAACAATACTACATCCCACTTTTGTTATCATTCTTAGCTGGATTAGCAACTGTTATAGGTGGATTTGTTACATTTATAATAAAAAAAGATGATTTTAGAGCTTTATCTTTAGGGTTAGGTTTCTCCGCTGGGGTTATGATATTTTTATCCTTTACGGATTTACTCAATAATGCATTAAAATTATTAGAACCGCATTATCCTAATACATACACTTGGTTGGTATATGTAGGGTTTATAGTAGGTGTTGTTGTTGCGTTTTCAATTGACTATTTTATTCCTGACCACGTTGATGAATCTGAGTTTACTAAAAATAAAGAAAATGTTTCGGAGCATAGAGGTGTTAAAAGGGCTGGGCTTATTACTGCAATAGCTATTGCTATTCATAACTTCCCTGAGGGGTTAGCTACATTTTTTGTAACCACTCAAGATGTCACTCTTGGTTTGACTGTTGCAATTGCTATAGGGTTACACAATATTCCTGAGGGGATAGCAGTCGCTCTTCCTATATACAATGCGACAGGGAAAAAACGTACAGCAATATTATATGCATTTTTATCAGGGATTGCAGAACCAATTGGTGCAGTATTAGGCTTTTGTTTAATTCATATTTTCTTGCCACAAATGCTTGTAGGATTTTTATTAGCTTCGGTTGCAGGTATTATGGTTTATATTTCATTCGATACATTATTACCTCTATCTCACAAGTATGGAGATTGGCATTTATCAATCATTGGTGTTATGTCAGGGATTGTCTTTATTTGGCCAACATTGTTGTTGATTAATCATTAATCAGGGAAATGGTTAAAACACTTTGTACTCATTTCAGAAAATTTATCTGAGCTGTCTTCAAAATTTATTTCAACAATTGTATCTTCTGTTTTTTCTAAAACGTCGCCTATTATAGTATATTGATTATTTAATTTTGGTAAAAATTCCACAGGAACGGTTGCGATTATCTGATAATCTTCTCCGCCAAAGAAAATTAAATCTTTATAAGTTTGTTCAAAATACTGTTGAATTTTGTGATCATACATAATTCTTTCAAAATCCACTGCCATTTTGCAATTACTGCGTTCTCCAATTTTAAATAGAGCATCAAACAGGCCATCTGAGGTGTCCATCATTGCATATTCTTCATCAATTTGTGAAGAGATATTCCCTGCGAATTCAAGTTGAGCAATAGGCATTAAGTGTGCCTTGATTAGATTTGTATCTGGTTCAAGATTTTCTTGTAATATTTTTAACCCTGCTGCAGAAGAACCGTGAAAGCCACTTGTTATAATTTTTTGTCCAACTTTTGCATTGCTTCTTGAGGAAATTTTTCGCCCTTCGGTTTTTCCTATAGCACATATAGAAATAAATATTCTGTCTGAACCTGTAATATCACCACCGACAATCTCTGCTTCAGTAGTTTTAAGTGCTTCTTTGCAACCAGAATAAAAATCATCTATAAAATTTTTATTATCTCCAACAGGGAGTGAAAGCCCTATTGTCAAATATTTAGGAATAGCTCCTGAAGCGGCAATATCACTTAAATTAACCATTGTAGCTTTATACCCTAATTGGTATGGTGTCATTGTTTCCTTGCTAAAATGGACGTTTTCAACTAAATTGTCTTGAGAAACTACAATATTAAGATCTTTTAAATATGCACAATCATCTCCGATATATTCAGAGTTTAATGACTGTGTTATTACGTTTATTAATTCATTTTCTTTCATCATATTATTATACCCGTAGTTTATGGTTAGTCAGGTCGGTTAATCTATTTGTCAAAAATCAAGTCTTTTCGGTGATTTTTCAAAAAATAAATGTGCAAATAATGGTGTATGCAAGTTATAAATTTTTTCAAAACATTAAATAGCAAAATAGACAAATACGATAAGATGTTTATGCAAACAAATCCGTTTTCTAAACCTATTCGGATTACGCTCGTGTGGGTAGAAGGTGATACATCTGAACCCAGGAAGTATGAATAGATAGATTTTAGTTTACAGGAACGTCAATAGGTTGTGTAAGCTGTGTCTGTAGTTTTGTTCCCTTGATAAAGGTTACATCTTTACCATGTTTGAACAAATCAACAGTACTGCTACCTACTAAGTAACATCCGCCGCCTAGTCCGCCGCCTAGTGCACAAACAGGTGCTGTAAGGTATTGGATTCCAGGTGCTGATTCTCCTGCTTTAAGACCGTAATTTGTTGATTTTTTTGTAATATCTACTGTTTTTGCCCAATTATCTTTAAGTGCTTGACCATAACCTAAAGAACCATAGATTCCTCCATCATAAGTAACTTGTGTTACACCTACAAGACCTAAGCTTAAAGGTAATTGACGTCCGGTTGGAGTTACGATGTGGTCAAAATCCAAATATACAACTCCACCTCTTGAACATATTTTGCTTGGTTTAACCTTAGAAAGGCAACCTCTTACTATTGAACCAGCTGGTAAAACAACGTTGCTTCCTGATTTTTGGTCATTTAGTAATATAAAATTACAAACGTCGCCGTCTTGACTAACCATTGTGTCAACAGTTTGCATAAATTCAAGATCAAACCTTGTGCCTGCAGGTATTCTTGCTGTTTTTGCATCACCTTTATATGGTGTAGCAAAAGCTATATTAGTCATAAGTAATAAACTTAAAATTATTAAAAATCTTTTCATAGTATCCTCTTTTCCTCTTATCTGGAATCAATTATATCACATCCTGTGTTTTTTGTGCAATTTATATGATTGCTTTAATTGCCAAAAATATTAATATTATGCCTCCAAGTATTTCCAGAGCTTGGGGTTTAAATTTCTTGAATATACTACCGATCCAGAATCCTAGTATTGAATCTGAAAAAGTTATAACTCCAATTATTATTGACGGAAGGCAGATGAAATTACAGCAAAGGGACATATAGATTCCTGCTGAAAAAGCATCAATACTTGTTGCTATTGAGAGTAATAAAATCTCTTTTATCCCAAGGAGTTTTGGTTTTTTTTCTTTTTGAAAAGATTCTATAATGAAATTGACTCCAAGATACAAGAATATAATGAATACAATCCATTTTGCATAAGGCTCTAAATATTCTTTTACATAGTTTGTTCCTACAAAACCTATTACAGGCATGATAAATTGGAATAATCCTGTTGCAAGTGCAAGTGATAATGACGTTTTAACTCGTTTTTCGTGAGTCACAAGACCATAGGCAAAAGAAACTACACAGGCATCAATTGATAAGGCGATTGCTAGCAAAATAATATCAACATAATTCATCAGTTACTCTCATTTCTATATTTAATACTCTTTTACTTCCACTTCAAACAGTCTGTTCCATGGGTAAACATAGATATTTTTAATGTCTATATTTAAGACTTTAGAAATTTTCTTTTCATAAGGAACCATTAAGTCATGGATATATTTAGGAGCATCAATTTCTTGCCTTACGTTTGCTTGATAAGCCCAATCATCTAAAAATCTTATCATTTGAACTTTTTTAAATGCGTTATCATCATAATTTTTTGCTTTGAATTTTACTTTAGCGCAGCAGATTAAACTTCCTAATGTATTTGCAGAAGTATTCCAAGCACTGTATCCATAGAAGTTTTCAAGATTAATTTTTTCTAAAATAGTGTTTACAAAGTTGTTATCTGCACCATTTGAATTGCGAACGTCAGCAATCATATATGGTTTATCAGGGAGTTCAATATCTCCTGAAAACTGTTCAGTATCAACTTTCATAACTATTTCGCCTTGATGATCTTTAAAATTATTTACAATAAGTAGAATATCTGCATTTTCTTTATCTACAATCTTTATTCCAGCTAATTTTAGTTGATTTTCAACAGATTTTTCAATAGAGATGTCTTCATAATTCGAAATTAGATGTTTTGAATCGTCTTCAAGGAAAATCGGGCACACAGTAATATCTTTTTCTATCGCCATTGATAGAAGTGATAAAGGAATTTCATCGGCTCCGGTTATAATTTTTGCGCCTCTAGATTTAAGTGCGTTTGCTTCTTTAACGTTAAATCCGAATTCTGCACAGTCATCTTTGGAAAATACTAATTCATCAAAGAATCCTAATTTTTGCCATTCTAAAAACATTTCATTTATTTCAAAATTTCTTTTTCTGCCAGTTAAATAATCATTCAAAACTCCTACTGGAATAAGGTTTTGCATTGGGCTTCCAAAGTTTCCAAAATTACACTTATGAGTACTATAGGAGTATTCAAAAATTTTCTTTCCATAATCTTTCCAGTATTCTTTTTCTTCTTCATTGTAGTTGTTGTTAGATATTCTCATAATGCTTGACACGGCGTAAACTTTAGCTTTTTTCTTTGTCCATTCTTTTCTGAATTTCAGAACCCGTTCTTGGATTTCTTCTTTTGTATCAAGGCTTCTTCTTGATGGTATTAACCCACCATAAGCGATAGTATCAAGTGATAAAATAATTTTATCAACCTCAGGAATTTCCTTAAACCAATTGTAAATACTGTCAATATCAGCATTTTGTGTAAGACTCCCAAGATATTCTCTCGGAGGAATTAAAAATTCTATATCACTATCAATTCTTGCGATATCAATGGCAAGACTATAACAAACAGGCCTATTATCAATTGGAATAAAACATATTTTCATAATTATCATTATAGCAAAGAATGAGACCACTGCACAAGGGGTCAAAATCCGATTTTGCCACTTTGCAGTGGGCGAACTCTCGGATGTGAGCAAATGCACGGCTGCGGGTAGCCAGCGGGCTTTTGCGATACTGGACGTTAGAGCGGATTTAGGCAAAAGTGAGCAAAGCGAAACTTGTCCATGTGAGGGAAACCACGCTTTTCCGAACTGCCTATAATCCAAGACGACGTAGCACAAGGCAAACTGGCTTAAAATTTAGATTATTTGGCTTGTGCATCAGTCTCATAATGAGATTATTTAGTAGGTTGTTTAAATGATAATAATTAAAGTGCTTGCGATTTTATAATTTATATTATAAAATTGTTATGACCTCATTAATTGAATGAGATTATAGAAGGAAATTTAGAGGTAAATGGACCAGAGCATTTTTATCAATATGTTAGTGATAGCTTTACTAATTTTTGCAAACGCATTTTTTGTAGCCTCAGAATTCTCGTTAGTTAAGGTAAGAAAAACTAAATTGGAACAATTATCCAATGAAGGAAATTCTTCTGCTAAGATTGCGCTTGATATAAGTGAAAATATGAATGATATGCTTGCTGCAATCCAATTGGGTGTTACTATTGCAAGTATCGCTTTAGGATGGGTTGGACAGGCAACTGTTATCCAGATTATAGAGAAATTTATTACATGGTTTCCGTTTATTGATAAATCATTTGCGTCCCATGCAATTGCTATTCCGATAGCTTTTGCGTTGGTTACGTTCTTACATGTACTATTGGGGGAACAAGTTCCAAAGTGTTTAGCATTACAGTCACCTGATAAACTTGCACTTTTTCTTGCTAGACCAATAAAATTCTTTGAAACAATATTTAGACCTTTTGTTTGGGTTTTATCTACAAGTTGCAATTATGTTTTGAAATCTTGTTCAATTGAACCTCCTCAATCACCTTTGGTTCACTCAACTCAAGAATTAGATATGATTGTTGATGCAAGCTATAATGAAGGTGTTTTGAATGAGACTGAAGCAGAAATGCTTCATAATATGTTCAAGTTCTCTGATTTGACTGCAAAACAAATTATGATTCCTAGAACGGACATGATGTGTTTAGATAAAAATATTTCTTATGAAAAAATAACTGAAATAACTTTAGACAATCAATATACACGTTATCCTATTTTTGAAGGCAATATAGATAAAATCTTAGGATTTATTCACGTTAAAGATTTGTATGCGTCATCTTTCCATAATGAGAAGTTTGATATCAGAAATTTAATCCGTCCTATCATGCTTATTCCTGAAACCATGACTCTTGATAATTTAATGGTGGAATTTAAAAAACGTCACTGCCAAATGGGTATTGTAGTTGATGAATTTGGTGGAACGTCTGGTTTAATTACTCTTGAGGATGTTTTAGAAGAAATTATTGGTGAAGTTCAAGATGAATTTGATGCTGATGAAGAGATTGATATTAAAGAAGTTGCTGCAAATACATATGTAGCAAATGCAATGATGAGGCTTGATGAACTTGCTGAATTTTTTGATATTGATGAAGATCAGTTTGATTCAGAAGATGTTGAAACAATTGGTGGATTGGTTGTAAAAATTCTTGGAAGAATCGCTCAAGTTGGTGACATTGTCGTAATTCCAGAGCAAGGTCTTAAATTCTCTGTTCAAAAAATTGATGGTGCAAGGGTTACTCGTATTGTGATTACAAAAGATGTTTGTAATAATGAATTAAATTCACAAGACGGTAAATAATAAAATATTTAATTAATAAATATTTTATTAAAAGTTCAGCAGGATTTATTTAAAGAGATAACATCCTAATGGAACAACTTTGAGGTCGTAGCTTTTTATTTAAAGATGAATAAAATCATTAAGCATGTTTTCATACCTCCTCCCAAAGGAGGTCGGGATTAAATTATTAATAATACTCAATCATTTTTTCGGCAGAGTATTCCATTCGCAATGACTTTAAACATACCTCTTCGTGGAGGAGGGCGTGATTGTTTGTGAGCCAAAGGGCGAACATTACAAGCACGGGTGGTGGTTAATTCGAAAAACTAAAAACTTCATCCATTTTTTGAAAAACACCTTGAGCGTGCGAGAAAAATTTTTAATTTTTCTCGCACGCTCTGAAGTCCAGTAAAAAGTAAGTTAGTCTTTTACTAAGACTATTCTTGCATTTTAGATCCTATACATCGGATACGAAAAACTATAATTTACCCCCTCAAAATTGTAGATTTTGAAGTTTTTCCGCATCCTCATTCTTTAAATCAATTCTGTTGAACTGTTACATATTTTATTTGTAGATAAGAAACATTCCCAATTTACTTCTATGCAAGATAGCTTATTATTGCTCCGCCGACTTCTTCTGTTGGATCAAATGTTTGTTGTTTTTGGGGATTAATGGAATCTTGTATAAGCATTTTTACTAAAGGCCCGAATGCGTCAGGAACTTTGGTTTTACGGTATATCCCAGCTAAGAATGTTTGAATATTAGGAGATTTTGTATCATTGTATTTAGATAGTGTCGGATACATTTTATCAACACCTTTAACACCTTTATCTAACATTTGGTCTACAATATATAGTGTTTCTGTTACTTCACCTTCATTTTTTGATGTTTTAAGAATATTGTCTAGTTGAGGCAAGGCTTTTTCTCTTTGATTTATATAGAAATCTACCTTTTTTTGATCTACCAAAGTGTAATTTCTATTTTTGTCAGGAAGTTGAACTCTGTCAAATGATTGCCCCTTCTCTATAGATTTAGTGGCTTTTACCTCTGTTGTATTTAAGTTATTAAATTTTTGTTGGAATGTTGAGTTTATCATAAAATACCTTATTATTTCCTAACTGTAGATATATGGCGCTCCATTTTTAATTTCATTAAGAATACTGTCTGCCATAACTTTTAATTCTTCTTTTGGTTTTCCTGATTCTTTTTGTTTGTAGAATTCATCGGATAGTGGGTTTATTGCGGCTTCTTTTTTAGATTTAAAATTTCTTAATTCTGTTGGAACCAATCTTTTTTGCAAACTTAATTCAGTATCAGCATTATATTTTTTAACTTGAACATCTTTTATCGCATTAGCGGCTGTTTCTCCAACGAATGCAGCAGCAGAGGCTCCTGTAATGCCTAAGAATAGGTTTTTAAATTGTTTGTTTGAGGAATCAAGCAACCAGTTATAGAAGAACGCTGTGTAGTCAGTGACGTGTGAATAGAAAGTATTCCTATCTTCTCCTGAACCTCCAAGAGCACTATTAGCTTTTTCTGTAGATTTTTTCAAATTAAATATAGTGTCTTCTCAAATCCTTTTTTACCATCTTCATCATGCCAGTGCATTTTGTCGGCTGTTTCTTTGACATATTCAGGTTTTGCATTAATTGAAACAAGAAGGTTCATTATATTTGTACTGCTAATCTTTTTTGCGTTTTTACTTCCTTCTTCTCCCAAACTTTCTGAAGTATATTCTTTTGTATTTGTTATAATCTCATCAATTGCACCTTTGATTTTATCAACCCCAGTTTTCATGTGCTCACTGCTCTTTCGGATATTTTTAATTGATAAGTATCCCAAACCAACTATTGAGCCTAAAGAAGCTACTCCCATTGCTAAATATCCAAGATTTTTAACGAAAGAATTTTGTTCTTTGTGATTTTTATTTTTCCCAAATGAGAGATTATTATTTGAGTTTTTAGATTCTCCGCTCTTAAAACTAATATGATGGCTTTTGAATGTTTCTGTATCATCTTTTTTAGCGTTATCATCTTCTTTTAATGCATTAGTAAATTCTTCAGCTTTTTTAGAGAGCATGCTTCTATTTATTTGAAGTTTTCCTGCAAAACTTTGAGTTTCTACATCAATTAAATTTTCTTGAAGATTTTTGTGAATGTCAGCTTCTTTCTTTTTAACCCATACATCACGGAATCCTTCACTGAAAGTTTCTCCCATAAATCCCATTGTCGCCATAGCGGCAACCCCAGCACCTGCAAGAAGGGTCTTCTTGCTAGGTGAAGCTACGATTCTATAGATTGCCTGATTAATTTCTTTATTTATACAAACGTTTCTTGTGAGGGACGGAAGTTTTTGGGCTAAATCAACATCAATTGTATCTTTTGATGATTTTGCAATTAATGCAGTTATACCCACTAGTGCTCCCATAATCCCTGTTGTTGCTATGCAGATTGGAAGCAATCCCTTTTCTTTTTTTGTGTCTCGTTCATAGAGTTTGTTTGGAAGTTCTACTCTATCAGAGATTAAAAGAGAGTTGCAAGTTTCATTGAGCGGGATATTAGAATTTACTAATACGCCTTCTCTTGTTAAATTTGAAGTTCTGATTTGTGTTTTTGTTTGGTTTCTGTGTAGTCTTTGTGATTCTAAATCTTGATTAATTTCCACAATATTTTTCCTTATAAATTGTTGGTTTTTCTATTATTTTTTCGAGATATGATTTGAGTTTGTTTATTTGTTTTTCGTAGTCCATAATTCTTTCATCATCTGAACCTTCATTTTCTGTATGGAAAATTTCGAAGATAGACATAAGTTTCTTTTTAATTTTCTTTGAAAAATCTGATATTTTCTTGTTTATGGCGGCTTTTAGTTCTCCATATATTGCAGTTAATTTATCGGAGATGTCGGCAAGTTTTTGAGCAATGTTTGCAGTTACTTCTAAGAGGGTTGTTGGAAGGGTTTTCATAAAATTAACTATTGGAAGTAATACGTTTTGAGCGATGAATACAACTGGTTTCATAAGTGCATTTTGTCCTCTTGTTTGTATAAATGTTTGTAAGCTATTAGCTAGTTTTGCCATATTATTTTCAAATTGTGCCATTGCTATAATTTGGTTTTGAGAATCGGCAACCCTTGCAAGTCTTGTATTTTGAAGCGATTTTAAAAACGCACCGATTGCAGCACATTCATTCCAGCTCATTTCTCCTGATTTCGCTGAAAAATCTGCTGTTGCAACTTTTTTACTGCCTCCACCCATGCCTCCTGAGCAAATTGGGCATGCAGAGGATGGTAGTCCATGGGGACATGACCCTGACTTTACACCAGTCATTTGGATAGCTGCTAATCCGCTGCTCACAATAATCCTTTCAAAATATCCAGATATTATATATATTTGCCAGTTGGAAACAATATTATGCTACGAAACATTGTTAAAATTTGAGTATTCCGGCTTTTACGGCTGCGGCACAGCTGAAGATATTCACTTCATTTCCTCATGAGAATTTTATGCTAACCAAAGTATTGAGTCAATCTTATCTTAACAAAGATTAAGTGCTATGCACATAAACATGTTCCAATTTAAGTTTCAGTTATTTTCTAAAATTAAAAATCCAAGATTATTTTTATCTTTCACGCCAAAAATAACTCCCTGTAAATTAACAGTTCTCCTAAAGGGCACTCGCATTAAACGGCAACGCTCAAAGTTAAATCGAAAAGCGTGGTTTCCGATTATAACTTTTCGACTCTCATGTTGCCATGTAACATTCGTGCCTCTGCTCGTACCCTGCTATGCACATAAACATGTTCCAATTTACGAGCGGATTATTTGCGTGCGTGGAGTTATTGTTTAAACTTGTAGTCTTAATTTAGCAAACAATCCTACTTTAAACCCATGTGCCTACGCACGTAGTGCCGTCTTGCCTTGGATTATTGGGCCTTGTCCAGAAGCGTGGTTCTGTCCAAGTGACGAGTTTCGTTACACTCACTCTACCCAAAATCCGCTGGAATATTGGCAGCTCAAAACCTTAGGACTTCATTTTACAAATTCTGTCGAATTTGTGTCATTCCGGAGTTTATATACGATTCGTATCACTATGTGATAACTCATCTACCTCTATTGATACAATAATTAATTGTCTCAACAGAGTTCTTGCAGGACGTGACTAGGTCAAATTATTCGGGCGTGCCCAAAAGCGTGGTTTTGGGCATCTTACGGGTTTGACTCACTTTGTTCGTCATCACCCTACCAAAAATTTGACTGTGGAACCGTCGCACTTGCCCAGGGGTAAATAAAATAAAATTAAACTGATAATGGATTATTCGCGTGCATGGAATGAACAAATAAAACCTGAAAGTTTAATTTAGCAAAGAATCCTACAATTTAACTATGTGTCTACGTGCGTAGCACCAAAAAAAGAACAGAGTTCTGATTTTACTCAGTATCTGTTCAGTTGTTTCTATTAATTTGTTGATCGTTTTGGATTCTTAGTGTGTAATCCATTATCTATTAACTTTTCATTTGCTTCTGGGTTTTAAACCATACCTTCTTTAACTGCTTTAACAGCAGCTTGTACTCTGTCATTTACGCACATTTTTTGTAGAATTGAACAAACGTGAGCTTTTGCTGTGTGAACACTTACGATAAGTTCTTTTGCTATTTCTGTGTTACTCTTTCCTGACACAAGATGTTTCAGTACTTCATATTCTCTTTCAGTCAATGGGACTTGATTCCCGCTACGAGAATTGCTGTTAAGAAGCATTATTTTATCTTGCTTAGGGAATGCTCTCAAAACTTTTTCTGCAATTTCAGCATCAAGCCAACATACACCTTCTGCTACATCTCTTATAACGTCAGATAATTTTGTTGGATCAATGTCTTTAAGACAATATGCGTTGGCTCCCGCACTTAAAACTGCGATAACTTCTTCTTCTCTGTCGTGAGAAGTTAGTGCGATTATTTTTATACTTTTGTTTGTTTCTCTAAGTTTCACAATCGCTTCAATTCCGTTCATTCCAGGTAGACCTAAGTCCATTAACACAATCTCAGGATTTAGTTTTTCTATCATTTTTAATCCGTCAAGTGCATTTTCACTTTCTGCGATAACTTTTATATCTTTGTTTTCGTTCAATGCACACCGTAGTCCAACCCTCGTTAATTTAAAATCTTCGATAATTACTACTTGAATTTCTTTTGCTGCTAACATACACCTTCTCCTTTTCTTTCAAATCAATTAAATGATACAAAAAGGCTTGAGTATATTACCCGACTGGGTATTTTTAAATATAACTTTATTTTTTCAAGCTAAAAAAATAAGGAAAAACTCTAAAATCTACAATTTTGTGAGGGGTAAATCCAGGTTTTTGTATCCGAACTATATGATGTGCAAGGGAATAATAGTCTAGGTTAAAGACTAACTTACCTTGCAATGAACTTTAGAGCAGTGAGAAAAGTTTTTAATTTTCATGCACGCTATAATAAAAAGAGGTTGCATTTCTGCAACCTCTAACAAATTTATTAACGTATATAGATATCTTTTTATTAACCGCCGAAAGTTTTGAACCCAAGCTCAACGTGTTTATCGACGACTTTCTTAACGGATTCCATTTCGTTTTGTAGAGCAGATTGTTCAGTATTTAACTGTTCCAACCTCAATTCAAGCTCTTTATCTTGTGATTGTATAATCTCAGTCTTAGCATTGATATCAGCTACTGTTTTATCATATATTTTTTGATTATAGTAGTATTCATTCATTGCGTCATTATATGCGGCAGTATCTGTAACGGTTGCTGTTGATAAAGAATACGATGTTGAATCATTTTCTAATTTTAATGTTGAAAATCTTCCTGAACCGTCCGTTTGTATTAATGCTTTTTGTGTGTCTTCTATTTTTTGGCTAACATATGATGCCGTGTAGTATGATAATTTTTGTTGTTGATTATCGACATTATTAGACGCAAGTGCAGATCCTGCAGATGTAGCTAAGTCTTTCTTAGTTGTATAATAAGTGGTTCCGTTCTGTGTAAACTTGTATATACCACCTGTGTAAGTAGTATTACCACTTGCATCTGTTGTGAAACAAGCTGCTAAGTTTTCAGCAGATGTTGTATCGCCATTTGTGGACGTCTTCATATCTTTGACAATTTGGTTAATCTCTGCCTTTGTATCTGCGTTAGTCATATCAGAAGCAGTAAGTTCAGTCAAAGTAGAGTTTCCAACTGCGGTATAATTTGAATATGTAGCTTCATTTCCTGGTGTGATTTTATTAATTGTATTTATATTTTTTGTATTATTTGCTACATTACTATTATATGTAGTAACTGCGCTATCCAGATCACTCTTAGTAACATAAGTTGTACCATCAGTATAGTATTTTTGTGGAGCCGGCGACTCTAGCCCTTTACCTTGAGTTAATGTTGTACCAGCAGCTGCTGCTGTATGATCGGCATTAGTAATATAACCACCACTGCCATTAGTATAAAAACTTGTTGTACCTGATTTAACTGCGGATGCTTTAGGAGTTGTTGTTTCATCTAAAGCATACAATTTGATAACATTGTTAATGCCACTTGTATCAGTAGTTCCTACTTTTTTAAATCCTGCTAAAGTATCAGCATTTGTTAAATCTACTGTTGCAGTTGCATCAACTACACCATTACCAGCATTTAATGCTCGTACTTGTGCTTCTTCTGCTGCTGTTACAGCTTTGTAAATTGCTGTAGCACCATCGGTTGTTTCCATACCGTAAGTACCATCAGTATTCGTCCAAGCTTTAGAAACAGTAGTTGATTTATTTTCATCAGTTGATGTTGTGTCATAAGCGTAATGATCAGTTTTTGTTCCTTGAACTTGAGGGGAACTAAGTTTCTTTCTTGATCCTGTGTACACATTTTCATTGTGATAACTTGTGACTACATAATTGTAACCATCGCTATCAGAAGCAAGTTGTGTATATTTTTCCATTGTGGAAGTATTTGCTCCATCTGTCCAAGAGTATTGTAGTGTTGTGTATGATGAAGTATCAGGTGCTGTAGGGACAGACATCCCCAACATTTTGCTGAATAAATTAGCACTTTGGCTTGATAATGCAACTCTAGATTGGTTAATTTGTTGACCTTCATATTCTATGTTGCTCTTCCGTGCTGTTAAAGCTAAATATCTGGCTTGTGATGCTGCCATACCCATAGGCTGTCTTCCTTTCAAGAACCCTTATGTTCTCATTTAATCCATTATAAAATTTGTAATATCGTATATCAAAGTTTTTCTGTATATACCAGTATATTATCTTTTTTTTTATTTTTTTTCAAGTAAGTTTAGGGATATTTCATACTTTTGTTTGTGAAATCTCATACTTTAGTATGAGAGAATTATGTAAACGAGTTATTAAAACTGATTTATAGGGAAAAATTTAAGTTATTTGATATAGCAGACAAAAATAGAGTATTAATATTGAGAAATTATATGATAAAGGTAAACTTTAAGCTCCGCCTTGTGGTTCTCATCACTGTTTATTAATTTTTATTTTGTTTTTCTAATTTATATATTTTTTTATTATTTATTAACTTGTTAATCAAATAAATTTTTATTGAATAAACATAATTAGAATGCAAACATATTCTGAGTTTTAAGAATATCTTATATACCTTGTTTATTATTTGATATAATAACTTTTTTGTAGTTTATAAATGAATTTTTGCATTGCCTATTGATGCGACGATGCATGGTTGTTAATTTTTAGCAGATTGATAAAAATTAACAACTTCTTCATTTGCCCAAACCTTTTTCGGGTCAAATGATTTTAGATAAAGCCCATCTATGCTTTTTATCCTACTTAATGCAACATAGACTTGTCCGCATTCAAAAATCCTGTTGCAATCCACAATTAATTTATCCAATGTCATACCCTGCGATTTGTGTATCGTAATCCCATACGCCAATCTTAACGGATACTGTTCACGGCTTACAACAACCTCGCCGTCTCGGTAGGCTTCAAATGTCTGTTTCGAGATAATTTCCTCAACTCCGTTATCAAATTGTACTAAAATATATTCTTCATCTCCGGATTTTTGAGATTGTTCCGCCTCTTTTTGTCCGTCATGTGTATCCGAATTAATTCGTTCTTTATCTTTTGATTTTTTAAGTTCAAGGACGGTGCCGCAGGCACCGTTTATCAACCCTTTACTGAAATTCAAATTTTTAAGAAGCATTACACGGCAGCCATCTTTCAATTCAAGCGCCGAAGGCGCTTTACAGCTCTTGTCAAACATTTCCAGAGTCATCAAATCAAATTTGGTAAGCCTATCATCAATGTTTTTTCTGTCAAATTCAATCGTTGTACGTTTTCTGTGAATTTTGTCAACTGAATTAAACACATACAAAGGTTTTTGAACGGAATTAAACTTAAATGTGTTGTAATTATCAGCTTCTTTGTTTGTACTGAAAATATGTAAAATATCGGACTCATAAGTATTGTAATTCACTTCTCTATCGTAAAAAAGCCTTACATCTTCTTCCGTTAATTGATTCAGCCGAAGATTATTCAAAGATTTAATAAATTTTTCATCACTTTGACGATAAATCTTTTCTAGGAATATTGTTTTTAAATCTAGAGCTTGCCAAACATTACTTTTAAAACAAAATCCGCTCTCTTTTTCAACTGGCGGAAGTTGGAAGAAATCACCAAAGAGCAAGACCTGTATTCCGCCAAAAGGTTTACTTCCATCGCGTAAGTTTCTCAAAACTTTGTCAATGTAATCAAAAGTTCTTGCATCGAGCATTGAGATTTCGTCAATTGCAAGAATTTTGCACTCCGTAATTTGTTTTTTCAATTTTGTTCGTTGCAAAATCTTTTCAACAACATCATTAACAGGCTTGTTGCAAATTCCGACGCCTGCCCAAGAATGAATCGTCTGCCCTTGAACATTAACAGCCGCAAGCCCTGTTGTACTTGTCACATCAATTTTAAATTTCCTTTTTAATTTGTTCAAAATATAGCTTTTCCCAGTGCCGGCGTAGCCAGTAATAAAAAGGTTTTCACCTTTGTTTATCAAATTAGTAATTTTGTTTAAATTTTCATTGTCACCTTCATCTACTTCTTCAGGTTCTAGTGGTGAAGCCACCGGCTTTATCATTTTTTGTTTGCTTTCGACAATAGTATAATTTTCTCCATGAAGTTTGTTCAAAATCTCATTCAAGTCAGTTTGTTGTTGGTGTGGAAATCCCAATCTATCACTAGAGTATGCACAAATCCAAATTTCATATTGGAATTTATCTTCAGGATCAAGCTGAACTTTTTTATATTCAAACCCTTCTTTCCGCAGATGATTATATAGAAGTTGACCGATTTTTGAATTTCTTACATCTTCAACGAGCTGAGTATTTATGGGAAATCCCAAAATTTTGCAAATTTCTTTACGTTCAATCCAACAGTTTTTATCAATGATAACTTTTTTAATGTTATCAAGCAATTCTTCCAAGTTGGAATACATTTGAAAATTTGATTTTTCAATAACTTCGTTCATACAAAAATTGTACAACAAAATTCGTAAAAAGGCTTAACATACAAACTCGTATTTTATCAATTTGCAGCCTGTTAGTCTTCTTGAATAGAGATTTGTAGGATTTTCGTGATGGACTAATAAAAATTGTCAAATGCTGCTTTACCTACAAACTCATTAATTAAATTAAACTAATATATCAAGTTTTTTCTTTTTAAATTATTCTTGGTTTTGTTCCCATAGTTTCTCTTTTACTTTACAGTCGACTTATTATAACGGCTTTAAAATAGTTAAGATTATTCATATCAGACTAGATAAGTATCATAAACATATACTGTGAGGGTATACTTCGCTTAATCATTCTTATTCCACACAAAAAATTTCAAATATAATTAATCAAATAAAAAAAATGAAAAATGAAAATATCCTTGATAATACAATTTCAGAAATCGAAACAAATGTAAATGAAGTAACTCAATCATTTATTATCGTTTCAGAGGAAAATATAAATCAATATATTAATAGAGATTTATATTTTAAAGCACTTAAATCAATATGTCCTTATAAAAAATGGAAAAATGAATTTGAGCAAAGTTCAAAAGAGACAATGAATAAATTGGTAGATAAAGAAAATTTACAAAAGAATATAAACGAAATAATAATTAGAAATATAAAAACCATGCAAGAAAAGTTAACTATTAATGAACCAGAAGATACTTATGCCGATAAGCATTTAAAAGAATTGTTAGAAGAAAAATTCCAAACTGATCCTAGATTTATAGAGCGTTATATAGGAGATAGAATTAACATAGGTAAAGAATTAACTAATATAAGAGAAGGTTTTGTAGTGGGAGGTTATTTGGCTGTAGCAGGAATTGCAATACACGAAATTATTGAAAACTTTGGACTTCAGGTCTTAATCGATGAAGCAATGAGTTTTGTTCATAACTCAATAGTTGCGCATATTACAGCAGAATTAATGCATTGGATTGTCCAAGAAGTAGGTGAAAATGTTTCTCGAGAATTTCTTGAACACATCGCAGGATTTCTTTCAGGCATAGGTGCTATTTTTGTTATATGGAAATTATCTCGATACTACAATTTATATAAAAAACTTAGTGGAAATAATGAAATTATTGAAAAATGGCGTTTAAATACAAAAGATTGCGTCATTAACAAATTAAATCAATTTGTTAATACAGCTAAGGAAAATGCTTTTGATTTTACTCAAAATGCATATAATGAAAGGTTGACTTCCCTGGAAATACTAGAAGAACATTGCTATTCTTTACAAAAAAAGATATTAGAATCCCATAATTTTGCTGTTTCATAGTATTCATTAACATACACATAAACAATTGCCGATGGGGGGAATCGAACCCCCGACCTACTGATTACGAATCAGTTGCTCTACCAACTGAGCCACATCGGCATATATTTAATTGTAGTGAGCAACTGATTTTCGTTGCTCTAGAATCTAACACGTGTCAGCAAGCTTCCCCTCGTGAGCCACATCGGCATATATTTAATTGTAGTGAGCAACTGATTTTCGTTGCTCTAGAATCTAACACGGGTCAGCAAGCTTCCCCTCGTGAGCCACATCGGCGAACAGAATAATTATATCACGCAACTGATAAAACGTTGCTCTAAAATTTAAGACGGGTCAGCAAACTTTCCCTTTTCCCTTTACCCCTGAGCCACACCGGCGAACAGAATAATTATATCACGCAACTGATAAAACGTTGCTCTAAAATTTAAGACGGGTCAGCAAACTTTCCCTTTTCCCTTTACCCCTGAGCCACATCGGCGAACAGGATAATTATATCACGCAACTGATAAAACGTTGCTCTAGAATTTAAAACGGGTCAGCAAGTTTTCTTCTGCTCCCTTATCCCATACTGCACTCGCATTGTCTTGCTGCACTCGCGTTAAACGGCAACGCTCAAAGTTAAATCGAAAAGCGTGGTTTCCGATTATAACTTTTCGACTCTCATGTTGCTATGCAACATTCGTGCCTCTGCTCGTTTGCCCCTGAGTCACATCTGTGGGGGTAAATGAAAAATAATTATATCATTTAACTGATATAAGTTACTCCATGTCTATTTAAATAATATTCTTAATAGAATATATTTAAAGAGCTCTTAAGGCTGCAATTTTCATTTCGCAAACGCTCGGAGATTTGCCTGTCCAAATACTAATTGCTTTTTCTGCTTGATAAATAAGCATATCTAGACCTTCAACAATTCTTAAATTTTGTTTTTTTGCATATTGTAATAATAATGTATCCATTGGATTATAGACGATATCATATACAATAGCGTCAGATTTTATCGTTTTAACGACTTCATTTCCAATAGGGGATTCATCCATTGCAAATCCTCTCATGCCAATAGGAGTTGCGTTAACTACAATTGCATATTTTGATAAATCTCTAACACCTTGGATTTGGTGCGCTTCAAATTTTATTCCAGGGAATTTTGCTCTCAAATAATTGATAGCTTGCTGAGAATTAATAACGTTTCGGGTATAAAAATCAATTTCCTTAATTCCTTTTCTGACTAAACCCACTGCTGCCGCACGTGATGCTCCACCTGTACCTAAAATAGCCGCGCATTTTCCTTCTAAATCAATATCTTTGGGAATAGCTGTTACAAACCCATAAATGTCAGTATTATATCCATACAAGGTTTTATCGGGTTCAATTCTTACGGTATTTACGCATCCTGCGATATTTGCGTCCTCATCAATATCATTTACGAATAAAGATACAGGGATTTTTAGGGGAATTGTTACATTAAATCCGTCAAATTCATTTCCCTTTAAAAATTTTATTCTGTCAATCAATTTATCAGGAGGGGTTTCAAGAACTTCATAAGTAGCATCTAAATTTAAACTTTCAAATCCTGCTTTTTGGATAACTGCAGAAATAGAATGTCCTAGGGGATAACCAATTATTCCTAATTTATATGCCATGTCTCTTTCTCCTATCTTCCTGAATGATGAATGTACAGGTTTTATTCTGTTGTAGGTTGTACTTCAGGCTTATACCCACATGAGCGGTTTGAACATTCAAGAGTTTCTCCACTCTTTGTGACTTTTTTTATAATTAAGGATTTACACTCTGGACAAACATCTCCAGTCGGTTCATTCCATAAAACAAAATCGCAATCGGGATATTTGTTGCAACCAAAGAAAATTTTACCATATTTTGATTTTCTTTCAACCATTTCACCATTCCCACATTTTGGGCATGTTACTCCTGTTGATTTAACAAATCTTTTTCTGTTTTGGCATTCAACGCATTCAAAATACTTTCCATATGGTCCAGTTTTGATTATCATATCTCCACTGCATTTTTCGCATTTTTCTTCTGATTTTTCAGGTTCAGCAGGTATAATATTGCCATCGGCTGAAGTATCAATAGGCAATATAGTCTTACATTCAGGATATCCTGAACATCCTAAAAATTGAGTACCAAATCTACTTGTTTTTATTAGCATTTTTCGTCCACAATTAGGGCAGTCTACGTCGCTTTCTATTTTAATCCGTTCAGCATTTTCCATAACACCATTTACAGTTTCTATAAACGGTGAATAAAATTCATTTAAAACATTAGTCCACGCAGCTTTTTTCTCCGCTATTTGGTCAAGTTTTTCTTCCATTCCAGCAGTAAAAGCGTAGTCCATAATTTCAGTAAACTGAGTGACAAGTTGTTTTGAAACAGTTCTGCCTAAAAATGTAGGAATAAGAGCTTTTTCTTGTTTTTCTACATACTTTCTGGTTTGAATTTTTGTAATGATAGACGCATAAGTAGACGGACGTCCTATTCCATATTCTTCAAGAGCTTTAACCAAAGATGCTTCACTAAATCTTGGAGGCGGTTGTGTGAAATGTTGTTTTGGACTAATTTCATTACAATTAACCTTATCGTTCTCGTTCAAATCAGGTATTTTAGTTAACTCTTCTGTTTCTTCAGAATCGTTATATAGTTTTAAAAATCCGTCAAACAATACTTTGCTGGTTCCTGTTTTTAGAATATAATCGCCTGCAGTTATTTCAACAGATTTATTTGCAATTAACGCATTTGACATTTGAGATGCCATAAACTTATTCCAAATAAGCTTATACAGTTTGTACTGGTCAGGTGCTAAATATTGTTTTATACTTTCGGGCGTTCTTTCCGGATAAGATGGTCTGATGGCTTCGTGAGCGTCCTGAACGTTTTTCTTTGCCTTAACATAATTGTTAGGTGTTTCAGGATAATATTTTTCCCCATAATTATCAATAATAAAATCGTGGGCCATATCTTTTGCGTCATCAGATATTCTCACACTATCGGTTCTCATATATGTGATTAAACCGACGGAGCCTTCTCCTAGGTCAATACCTTCATATAATTTTTGAGCAACTTGCATTGTTTTAGAAACACCATAACCCAATTTTGAACTTGCTTCTCTTTGCATCGTAGATGTTATAAACGGAGCTGTAGGTTTTCTTCTGGTTTCTCTGTTTGTAATATTTGAAATGATGTATTCAATTGAAGGGTCTGATAAATCTTCTTTTATTTTAGTTGCTTCTTCTTCGTTGTTGATTTCGATTTTGCTACCAATGTATTTGGACAATTCTGCTTCAAAAGTTTTGCCATCTTTTTCAAGAAGGGCTGTAACTGTCCAGTATTCAACAGGGTTGAATGCTTCAATTTCATCTTCTCTTTCGCAAATCATACGCAAAGCAACAGATTGAACACGACCTGCTGAGAGGTGGTAGTTACCTAATTGTTTCCATAAAACGGGTGACAATTTGTAACCAACTAATTTATCCAAAATCTGTCTGGTTTGTTGTGCCTTAACTTTATCCAAATCTATTTGTCGATAATTTTCAACAGCATATTTTACAGCTTTTGGTGTGATTTCATTAAATTCTATTCTAAAAATCTTTTCATCTGGAACATCCAAAAGTTGTCTAACGTGCCATGCAATAGCTTCTCCCTCACGGTCGGGGTCGGATGCAAGATAAATTTTGTCAGATTTTTTTGCGAGTTCGTTTAATTTAGTAACGACTTTTTTCTTTTCAGGAATAACGATAAACGATGGTTTAAAATTATCATTTACATCAAATCCTAAAACATTTTTAGGAAAATCTCTTACGTGACCGAAACTTGCTTCGATTTGAAAATTTGCACCTAAAATTTTCTTAATGGTTTTTGATTTCGCTGGTGACTCAACTATGACTAAAGCTTTCCCTTCTCCAGACGAAGATTTTGCAGTTTTAGCTTTTTTTGTAGTTGCTTTCATTTTTACGGTCTTAGATTCAGTTTTTGGTTTTTTTGCAGTTGCAGGGCTCATTTATTTCCTCTTGTGTTTATTGTGGTCTCTAATTAATAATTATCCCAAATTTAATTTATAATCAAATATCTATCTCCAGGAATTTGTTCTAGTCTCCCACCCAATTCTAATTTTGTCAACATCATTAAAAGTTCCTGAGTTTCTAAATTTGTTTCTTTTTGTATTTCATCAAAATTCTTTGGCTCTATATTTATTGTATAAAGAATTTTTTTCTCGTCAATGGTTAAATTATTAATATTATCAATTTTTTCAAAATTATTAATCAATTCCCAGTTTAGGGCATTCAAAATATCTTCGGCTGAAGTTACAAGATTCGCTCCTGTTTTTAATAGTTTATAAATCCCTTCTGTATTAGGATTAGTGATTAATCCTGGGATACACATAAGTTCTCTACCTTGTTCTAAAGCCACATTCGCCGTTATTAAAGCTCCGCTTTTTAAGGCTGCTTCTGCAACAAGAGTTCCATATGACAAACCTGATACAATTCTATTTCTTTGTGGAAATCTGTATTTTAATGGTTCAAACGTTGGGTAATATTCTGTTACGATTGCTCCACTACCATCTATAATTTGCTGATAAAGTTGTTTATTAGAAGCAGGATATACAAAATCAAATCCGCTTGCGATAACGCCTATAGTTTTTAGATTAGTTTCTATTGCGGTTATATGAGATAAGGCATCAATGCCTGCTGCAAGCCCTGATACTATACAAACATCTGTTCCGGAAAAACCTTTTAATATTTTTTTTAGGCTTTCTTTGCCATTGAAACTTGCTCTTCTTGATCCCACAACGGCAAGTGTTTTTTCAAGATTGCAGGAAAATAAATCACCTTTGTAGTAAAGAACCATCGGTGGGGTCGGAATTTCTCTTAATAATTTTGGATATTTTTCATCATCAAAAGTTAGAATACTAATATTTCTACTTTCAACTTCTTTAAGTGTAGTATCCAAATTTATATTATTTCTTTTAGCAAGAAAATACTCAGTTTTTTTGATACTAAGTCCTTCAATTTCTGAAAGTTCATTTCTGGAGGCATTAAAAGCATGCTCTATATCTCCAAAATGAGTATAAATTTTTTGAATAAAAGTTGAATCCAATTGTTCAATTGAAGATAAGGCTACCCAATATTTTGTGTTCATATTTTCGTTTTGATTCTTTCTATTAGAACTTTAACATTTTCTTTTTCTTCGTCAGGAATCTCTAAATCCATATAATCTTCAAAATATTCAACGGCATCTTCATAATCATTTCTTGCAAGAAATAGAATTCCAAGCTTCTTATATGGGATTGTGAATTTTATATTGACAGTTATTGCTTTCATATAGTTTGAGATAGCTTTGTCTATTTGATTATTAGCTTCGTATGCTTGAGCTAGATAATAGTATAAAAACTCATTGTTCTCTTTATATTCAATTACATTTTCAAAATTTGCGATGGCATCTTCATAATTTCCCAATTCAAACTGTAATCTCCCTAAGTCATAATATGCATCATAGTTTTTAGGTTCTGCTTCAATAACTTTTTCTAATTCAAAGGTTGCCATATCATACCTGGAATCATCCATATAAACTCTTGCAAGCATATGAGCCAAAACCATATTGTCTGTAAGTTCGTATGTACCACGCTCAAGTACGCCTATTGAACTGGCTAAATCATTGTTTTTATAATAAACGTCCGATAAATTTATGTAGGATTGAGGGAGAACAGGGTTTAGTTCGATTGATTTATTAAATGATTTTATGGCCTGATCAAAATCGTTCAATTTTGCATAACACAATCCCATGTTGTTATATATTTCAGCATTTCCGTTATCTAGTTCTAGAACCGTACTAAACACATCAATAGCTTCTTTAAATTTCCCTTGTTTGTATAATTCAAGTGCCTTATCTGTTTTTTCAGACATTATAAAAATCCTCCACTCTTATCTTTATTATTGCCTTTACCTTTAGCAGAATCTGAACCTAAATCTTTGATTGTTGTTCTAACGTTGCCAACTGCTTCAAAACTTTTAGGATCAACTATCATTTTTATTTTATCCGCATGAATTTCTTTTTCATTTTGTCTAATCATTGAGCGTCCAATCATAAATATCTCATTGATTTTTTTTGTTTGTTTATCCGGATAACAAGTCACTTTTGGTGCTTTGCCATAATAATCTTCATACCAGACTTGGACAACACCATTTCCCATAAATACATTATTTTTCTTGTCATAGTTTTGGTGTCTTGCTGTTATTTTGAATTCAGAACCACTATCAGTAATTGTTTTTGTCATTGTATGTCCAATTGCAGTCATTTCATCTGTTTTGGCGTTATAGATAAAGTGATCCGCGACTGCGTGGTGTTTTGTTTCATCAACTTTTGCGTGACCATATAGATCTATTCTATCAAGTTCTCCACCTTTTTCTGTATGAACAACTGCTTTATCTGAGAATGTTGTTAAATCTTTGTATTTTATTGATACTGTGCCTATTGCGGTCATAATATTTGTGTTTGTATCATATTCTTGAGTATCGGAGTTGATAATTGCAATAGGCGTTTTCCCTTCTGTTACAATTGTCTGTGTATTACCTTCTGCTCTTAAGATTTTGTTTAATAATGAAAGTTTAAGTATGTTTGCCTTAACTTCTCGTTTTTTATTGTTTTGAATTTGATAAGCATAAGGTTGGTCGTAGAAAGTTGCTGTATCAAGTTTGTTATCTGGGGTCACAGATACGTCTGCTTTGTCTCCAAGAATCACTATGTCATCATAATGAACTTTTACATCACCCAAAAACTTAATTAAACTATCTTTTTCTGAATAAGTTTGGCTCTTTGACTCAATAATCAAATCAGAGGCAATTGTGACTGCACTCATAAATAATAAGATTAATGATACTATTATTAAAAATTTCTTTTTATTCATTATTTTCCTTTCAAGTCCTCTCCGGAGTTATAAATTTTTGTTTTAGCCTGTCCAACAATTCTAAATGTCTTAAAATCAGCATCGACGTAAGCCTTATTTGCAGTTGAAATAAAGTTTCCATTTTGATTTATTTTCACATGCCCTGTTGCCATAATATTCTTTGTTTTACTGTAATAAGTAATTTTGTCAGCACTTATTGTAACGTCGTTAGAAAGAACAATCAATGTGTTTTCATACATTTCTAAATCTTTAGTAGCTTCGTTATATGCACCTTTTGAAGATTGGAAACTCATACTCACTTTGTTATCTTTGTAAAAATTCCCTATAAGATTACTTAAATTTGCTATCTTATGGTTACTTGAATAATTCCCTGTTTCTCCATAAACTTCAAATGTTTTTTGACCTTTATCTGATTCATTAATAATCATGCTTGAAACTTCAATGTTTTGATTATCTGTATCACTTTTTATTAGTGAGCGGTTAAAGTTGCTAGTAATAACTCCTGCGGAAATAAAAGCCCAAAATAAAACTGCTGTAATTGAAACGAAAATTCCTAAGTAAATCTTCTTTTTTTTATTCAGTCTTGATAAAAATTTTCTATCAAATTTTTCAAAAATGTTTTTCAAAAATTCCATAGCTATATTCTACCACAGGGAGTTTATGAGGTAAAGAAAGTCTATGTGGATTTAATGGTAATGAGGCTATTGCCCTTTTAAAAACTTTTAATTTATAATATAATTTTCAAATAAAAGTGGTAAAGTGGTAAAGGGGCAAATGTGTAAAGAGGTAAAAGGGGTGTTAATATGGACTTGATTGAAAACAGACAAAGTATAAGACAATATTCTGAAGAAAAACTTCCGAGTGAAGTATTAAAACAAGTACTTAATGCTGGGAGATTGGCTCCTTCTTGGATGAATTCACAGCCTTGGCAGTTTATTCTTGTAAGGGAGCAATCAAAAAAAGAATTGTTGTCAAAATTTGCTTTGAATCAACCTCATGTTAGAAACGCTGATTCTGTTATTGTTTGTGTCGCAGATACTTCTGCTTGGTCAAAAGAAGTTTTTGGCAAAGTCCTTAAAGCAAGGGGAATGCAGGATAGTGCAATAGATAATATAATGACCATACCTGCATATTATCCGCCATTACTCGGAGAACAGACGACTTTATTAAGAACTGTTGAACAAATTACTTATGCTATTTCATATATGACATTGGAAGCTCAAAGGTTAGGTGTTGCTTGTTGCGTTATTGGAGCTATGGCTAATGAAGTTACAGGTGTAAATCCTGAAATTAACTTTGAAACAAAACAGGCCCTAGGGTTGAATGATTCGCATTGTATTATCTCAATGCTTACGTTGGGTTATCCAGTATCTCAAGATAAACCAAACAAAATAAGAAAAGCTTTTGATGAAGTTATTTCGTTGGAAAAACTCGGCAATCCATTTAATTAAAATTTTTGTAACCCTAATCTCCACATATCCTTAATATTTATTTACCAAATATCAGTTATTGTACGAATAGGCTGATTCGTACGTCTTTTCTGACGTTCAACCCATTTACAAATTTTTACATCTAAATAAAACAATTTAGATGTAATTTTATATTCATAATCCATATCTCTGTTTTTTAAATTGTCTATTATATCCATATAGTTTTAACAACGGTAAGCAATTTAAATAAGGAGAAAAAATATGTTTTCAAATTCACCTGATATGGACTTCATGATTAATCAAGATGTG
>Ga0302286_10000290_pt1 | contig 41677 bp, 35 predicted proteins | sample III_Fen_E2_3_FD_198765 | JGI IMG/M metagenome (GOLD analysis project Ga0302286, IMG submission 198765) | Peat permafrost microbial communities from Stordalen Mire near Abisko, Sweden - III_Fen_E2_3 | ecosystem: Environmental > Terrestrial > Soil > Wetlands > Permafrost | place: Sweden: Abisko...
GATTTTACTGTACCATCATCGTTAAGTTTTATGTAAATAAGACCTTTTGCACCAACTTGTGGACGTTTAACCCATTCAGTTAGTTCGTCAAGTTCTTTACGTGTATAGTTTGCACATTTTTCGGCAACTATTCCACCTACATATTCAGCTTCATCTAAAACTTTAAAGTCTTTACCTTTTACTTGTGTGGTAATGTCTTTGATAGTCATTCCAAAACGAATATCAGGTTTGTCGCAACCATAATTTTCCATTGCATCAGCATAGGTCATTTGCGGATATGCTTCGGTGGAATCGATATTTTTTACATTTTTGAAAATGAATTTTGCTAATCCTTCAAAAGTGTCCACAACGTCTTTTTGCTCAACGAACGACATTTCACAGTCTATTTGAGTAAACTCAGGTTGACGATCGGCACGAAGATCTTCGTCGCGGAAACATTTTACAATTTGGAAATAACGATCGCAGCCACCAACCATCAATAATTGTTTGAAAAGCTGTGGCGATTGTGGTAAAGCATAAAATTGTCCAGGCCACACGCGCGATGGAACTACAAAGTCGCGAGCTCCTTCGGGAGTTGAACCAATAAGAACAGGAGTTTCAACTTCTAAGAAACCTTGCATGTCTAAGAAATTGCGAACCGATTGTGCTATACGGTGACGAACTTCAAGATTATGTCGCATTGGATTTCTACGAATATCGAGGTAACGATATTTCATTCTTAATTCTTCACCACCATCGGTTTCGTCTTCAATGGTAAATGGAGGTATTTCTGATTTATTAAGAATATTTATTACTTCTGCTTTAATTTCAATATCGCCAGTTGGGATGTTTTTGTTTTTGCTATGACGTTCGATAACGATTCCTGTAACTTGGATAACATATTCACGACCAAGCTCATTCATTTTTTCGAAAACAGATTTATCTATACTTTCGTCCGATGCAATTTGTGTGATACCGTAACGATCGCGAAGATCGACAAAGGTCATTCCACCCATTTTTCTTACTTTTTGCACCCAACCGCTAAGGGTTATCGTCTTATTTACATCGCCAATGCGAAGCTCTCCACAGGTATGTGATCTGTACATGTTTATATGTCTTTGTTTTTGTGCAAATGTATTAAATTATCTGTAGTTATGCGATTTTAGTTTTGAATTTTACTTAGATAAAATGATAAAAAGATTCAATAGTATTGTTTTTTTTTTATGTTTGTTCTCGAAAACGCTAACTCAAAAAGAACTATATAATATGAAAACATTCGGCACCTTTTTAATCGCATTTTTTTGTTGTGTAAATAACTCGTTTGGACAAAATAATGTGACAATACGACAAGTTTATGATTTTGAAGTTGGAGATGTTTTTTATTATAAATATGAAGGATGGAATACTCATAATATTTTAGATGAAACCAAGCCTTCTTTTCTAAAACGAACTGTAATCGATAAAAAAACCTCGAAAAATAACGATACGATACTTTATACATTTATTGATTATCGCTATTCAAAAGGGATAAAAAATGGACATGATACAATAGTATATGAACTTACTAACAAAACAAGTGAAATCACAAATCTTGATAGTTCAATTTTAAAAGCTTATAAATCTAGTGAATATGAATTCGATACAATAAGTCTTGAAAATCGGGTATATGATCCACTTTGTAGTATAAATGCTGTACGTTATTATGGAACAACTTTAATTCATGTTCCTGCAGCTCATCAAGAAATATTTTATGGTGTTGGTTTAGGAGAGCTATCAAATCTATATTACTTCGATGATTCTAGGGAAGAGAAAATAACTCTATTCAGTTATATTAAAAAGAATTCTCAATGTGGAACTCCCGAAGTTTTATTAACTGACGAGTCTATTCGAATGGAGAATGATATAACGGTATATCCTAATCCTGTACAAAACACATTGTATGTTAATGTTGATGTCAATTTGTTTTCGCAATATCAGTTATTAAATCAAGCAGGGCAAGTTGTATTGAGTGGTACTATTAAAACAGAAAAACTTACTGTTGATGTTGCAAAGCTTTCTACTGGTGTTTATAATTTGAAACTTATTGGAAATAATAGTTCAGCTCAAAAGACGATTATTAAACAATAGAAAAACGTTTACATTTTTCCAAAAACTTCGCATTCAATTTCAATTAACCAGCCTGGACGACAAACTGGAGCTAGAACAAATATTGCAGGTTTATTCGGGAATCGGTCTGCAAAGAGTTTTGATACTATATCTTTTTCATTAAAGTCTCTAAGATATATAATGTAGTATAAAACATCATCAAGAGTAGTATCAACTGCTTTCAGTAATGCTTCTACATTTATAATTGCTCTTTCAAATTGAGAAGAAACATCGTTGATAAATAAAATATCACCTTTGTTGTTGATGCTTGCTGTTCCGCTCACTAATATATGTCGGTAATCGTCATATTCTAATTGTGTTGCTCTTTCAAATGTTACACCATATTCATGAGTTGAATTCATAAAATCGGGAACATTTATATAGCTCATTTTGGCATTTCCAAGCGAAAGAACCGAAAACGATTCCATTGCTATGGTTCGGTGTGGATTGCACGATTTTCCCTCAATTCCAGTACTTGCAATAAAATGGGTAGAAGGAACAAGATTTACTTCGGTGAAATATTTTTTTCTTGCTTCTACCATTGCCATGTAGTTTTTGTCAATATTTGTTACATAAAACCATGTTCTTACGCAATTGTTTGCAAGATTGGCTCCATGTGAAACAAGTACTTTATCTAATTCTTCGACAAGCGCATATGATTGAACGTAACTATTTTGATTTGGAGGTAAATCAAAGTTTGATGTCCATAAATATTCGTGTTTTTTCTCTTTTATGTATAGAAGGTTATTCACTATCGATTTCTCAATAATCTCGGCCTGAGTAAGTCGAATAAAAAGTGATACTTTAGAGTTACAAAGAGGAGATTGTTGAATGATAGAAATACATGAATCATCTTTCAAAAATGAAAATAATGAACTTTCTAAAATGATAGGTTTTTGATTTATTATATCACTAACATATAGTCGAGAAAATCGCAAGTTTTCTTTTGGAATTTCTTCTGAATGAAAAATGATGTTTAATGCATTGTAAATGTCTTGAAGTTGTTCCTCAAAAGAAATATTGTTTGATGAGTTTAAGGTAATTGCAAATTCTTTTCCACTATTATGTGTAAAGCAAGATAATTGAGCCAAACAATTTTTAATATGGATAGTCTTATGCTTCATTATCTAAAATCTAATTGCATTTTACTTCTATTTTTTTGAAATAAAAGTATAAAAATCCATAACTTTTTTCTTTTCAGCTTCGGGTGTAGGATTTGAAATTGATGTTGAATTTATGATGTTTATAGCCGATTTTATGTATTTTAAAGCTTCAGTTTTATTTTGTCGAGCATCATAAATTTGAGCAGCTATAAAATAGACCATATATTCATTTGTACCATTTTTAATGATTTGAGCAATGTCTTTTAAACAATCATCAGCACGTACAAGCATGTAGTTAATGTTTAATCGTTTCATTAAAAAGTCTTTGTTGTTTGGTTGAGCTTTTAATAAAATATTTAAGTCTTGTAATGCTTTCGGTAACTCATTTGATGACATAAATATCGAAGCTCGAATAGCTAAAATTTTGGTGTTTTTGGGTTTTAATTTTAAAAATTGATTACATTCCTCAATAGCTTCTTGATTTTTGTTAGCATCAAGTAATAAGTTGATTTTGAAACTAATGTTATCTTCTTCGTTATTATTATATTTTGCTAATACATTATATGTATCAATTGCATTTTTGAAATCACCAATTCTTGAAAAGATTTCTGCTTTTTGTTTTAACAGAACAATCGATTTTGGCTCTTTTACTAATTGTTTATTAATAAGATTCATTGCCATTTTATAGTCTGCAATTGCTTGGTTTTGATTTTGTGATAAAATATTAACACGGGCTTTTTGCATATATCCATTTGTGTTTTCTGGCTCTTTTTCAAGCAGTAGATTTACATAATGCATTGCAGATTTGTAATCATTGTGATTTATTGATTCATCGATAGATCTTTGGAAATAATTTCCAGAAGTTGAGAATGCATCAACAATATGATTCCAATTATTAGTATTTGTATTTACAAATTCAGGAATGTTAATCGCTCTTTTAGGAAGATCAAAATATTCTAACCATATTGGAGGACTATCGTTACCATTTTCATCGATATGAGTAAGGAATAATTGTGTATAAGGACCAAAATGTTTCGTAGCATATACGATCCATTTCCCATTTGGACTCCAAGAATGCCACGAATTCATGTCATTCGTGTTACACTGCATTTTGCGAGGTTTCCCACCTTGAGCAGGCATAATAAACATACGACTATCTTTTCGTAAAAGCATATAATTATCGGCTTGACAAAAAACAAGCCACTTACCATCGGGCGAATATTTTGGAAAATAATTGCTTTTCCCATTATTGGAAGCTCCTTCTATTGGTTTTGCTTCGCCACCTTTGCCATTATTAAATGGAACTCGCCAAAGATCATACTTGAAACCTTTGTTTCCACTAATATAGTCGTTTGCTAAACTTGGGTTCACAAATAGACCTTTTTGCGAAGTAAAAGCTGTGTCGTTGTCAATTTTAGCTCTAGCAAAAATGATTTCTTTCCCATCTGGACTCCATCCTGGTGAACTTTGTACATAGTCTGGATTATCTGCTCCTGTTAATGATTGGAACGTTTTCGTTCTAATATTATAACTTGCCAATATCCCTTTTATTGGAAAGAATAATTGTGAATATGCAAAACTGGTATCAATAGGTACAAATATTGAACGGTCTTTAACTGTACTTACAACCCATTCTCCATTAGGTGATATTTGTGAGAGTAAACCTAATGTCGATTCTTTTTCATCTTTCTTATAGTTGTCCCAAGAGATAATATTTTCAGGTTTTATTGCCGATGTTTTTTCGATATCAGCAATTGCATACGATCCTTTATTATTAGCATAATCAACATCGAGTGCAAACTTAGTTCCATTTGATGAAAAACTGTGACAATTAGCACAAGCTGGAATTTTACTCATCATTAGTTTTGGAACATCATTCGAACTAACTTCACCTAAATACCAATTTAAAGAATCTTTATATTTATTTGCATGGCTAAAAGGAAGAATTACTGAACGGAAAAATATGGGAGTTCCAACCGAATCTTTAGAAATAACGATATTTATGCAATCAGATTTCGTTTTTGTATTTCCATTTAGAGCAAATACAGATATTGTAATTTTATTTCCAGCTGCTTTTGTTTTAACGTTTTCCCATATTGACACTTCGGGAGTCCAAATGTTTTTATTGGATTTGTTTGAAGATATAATCTTTGCATTAATTGAAATATCAATTTGCCATTCTTGAGTTACACTATCGCTTTCCCATCGAATTCCTGGAGCTGGAAATTCAGCAGGGAATACGCTTCCTTCAAAAGGATATCTGATTTTAACTTTTTGAGCTTTTTGCTCACAAGAACTAACTATTAAAAAGACAAATAAAAAACTACAGAAATATAAAAACTCCCTACGCATACTCAAAAATAAAAATGATTGGGAAAATTATCTATTCCCTTATAAATTGATTTTTTTTAAAACGTGCCAAAGATAAAATATTTTGAAAATTCAACAAGTAATAGTGTAAATATATTTTACTTTTCATACGAAATATACCTATCTACTAATGAGATATAAGTATGTTTTTGTTCGCGTTTAAAATAATCGTATTAATTGTTGCTCAGAGTGATTCTAAGATGCCTAGTAATTTTTTTATTAAATATTTATTTTTTTATTTCAGTTTCTTCACTCGGCTTTTCTATCAATTTCATTAGTTCTCCAAGTTTTGGTGTAAGAATAATTTCACATCGACGATTTCGAGCTCTTCCTTCGGGCGATTTGTTTGAGTCAATAGGGGAATATTGACCTCTTCCTGCTGATGTAACTCGACGTGCATCGATACTATCGTTTTCAAGAAGAATTGTGGTGATTGCTAATGCTCGTTCGGTACTTAATTTCCAGTTAACTTTCGATGTTCCTGTATTATCTGTATGACCTTCAATTAATATATTTATTTCGGAGTTCTTCTCTAGAACCTCGCTCAGTTTTTTAATTGCTTCAGTACCTTTAGGGCTTACTTTAAATTTTCCAACTTGGAACATGAGTTTCTCGTCGAGTGAAACATATATTTTCCCGTCTCTTTGTAAAACCGAAAGTCCATTTCCTTCAAAACCAGTTAATGCTGCTGATATTTTTTCTTTTAAAATATTTGCGATTGAATCTTTCGATTTAAGACTCGATTGAAGATATTTAACTTTTTCGTTTTTTCGAGTCATTTCATCAGTCAAGTCTTCGTTTTGAGAATTTAAATCTGCTATTTCGTTACGTAGATTTTGAGTAATACTGAAGATAGAATCTTTGCTGAGATTTGTTAATTCGATTATTTTTTGCATTTCAGTATACTTGCTTATCAACATAATATTATCGTTATATAGTTGATGAATAAGTTTGTTCAGCGAATCGTTTTGTGTTTGTAAATTACTGTTATTTGCTTGAGCTTCTTTATATTTTTTTGAAGAAACGCAAGAAGCTAAAACCGATAGACAAATGATTCCTATTACTAATCTCATATTTAAACTGTCAAATTTGTGTAATGCAAATATATAAAATAGAACTTCTATAAAACAAGAAAGGAGGTACAACGACCTCCTTTCTCAAATATTGTTTATCGATTTATTATTGAACTATCGATTTGAAAGTTGCATCATCATAGAATTTTACAAACTCGATGTCTTTTTTAGCTTTAGCAGCTAATTTACCATCTTTCATGATTGCAGTTCTAAGGTTTGTGAATAATAAGTCAGTGTTAGATGTTCTTGCACCGATGATAGCTTTTAAATAGAAAGCTAAAGGATCAGTTTGATCTTCTGATGCTGTAATAGCATTTAAAGCTCCATTAACATCACCATTTAATAATTTAGCAAGAGAAGCATTGAAAGATGCTGTTGAGCCATAAAGATCAACTGCTTCTTGGTATTTACCTTCTTTAATTTTGATAGCACCTTGGTTAGCACCAACTTCTTTACCAGCACCAGAAGCTAAATCGAAATATTCAACTGCTTTTGTGTCGTTACCTTTAGCTTGGTACATTGCACCGATGTTGTTTTTAACCATTTTTTGACCGCTTGATAATTCATCAGCTTTCAAGAAACTTGTTAAAGCACCATCGAAGTTTTTTTGGCTAGCTTGAGCAACACCTAAGTTGTTGAATGCACGCCATTCTTGTGGGAAGTTTTTGATTGCATTGTTCAAGATTTTAACTTGAGTTGCGTTATCAGCAGTTAATGAAGCTGATTTTAAATATTCTTCAACACCTAATTTTGCTGTGTCAACTTGACCTAAAGCTAAAAGAGTAGAATCATTTCTTCCTAATTTGTCAACATTGAAAGTCATTTTTGAACGACGTAATTCAGGAAGGATATCTTTAGCAATTTTTTTGTAAGCTTTAGCCATGTTTTTGATTTCTTTTTCACGAACGATTGGGTCTGAATTCATGTCAAGAATACGAACAATCATTTCTTTATCTTCTAAGCTAGATTTTTGCATTAAGTCTTTGAAACCAATCCAGTCTTCAGATTTACCTACTGTATTAACTGTAGCTTTAGCTGCTTTATCATTTTTCTTGAAAGAATCTTTGTAGAATTTTTCAGCTGAAGCACCACGATTGTTTGAAAGTTGAGCATTGAAAGCTTCTGGTCCATCAGGAGATGCATAAGCTGAGATGTCAACATTTGCTATTTGTTTGTTTTTATCTGCTTTTACTGAATCTAAATATTTAGTAACAGATTTAATTTCTGATTTTTTAGTTTCTTCAGCACGAACTTTAGCTTGGCTCATTAAGAATTTAATAGCTGCTTCGCGTGATTCTGGGATTCTGTATTTAAATTGGTCGATTGCTTTAATTGTTTTTGCATCAGCATGAACAAGTTTTGCAGTTGCAACAACACCTGTTGCTAATTTATAAGCAGGAAGATCCATTGATTTAGTTCCTACAGTAGCTTTTGCTCTTAAAACTAATTCTGATTTTGCCATTTCATCTGTATAGGCAATTTTGTTAGAATAAGAGAAGCTTCCGCCAGTTAAACTGATAATTGTTCCATTAGCTTCAACACCTTCGCCTTGTAGTTTTTGAACTTTATAAGCTTTTTCGCCACCTTCGTATGTTAATACTGGTGTAAGTTCTAAAATTGCTTTTTTGTTGAAATAATTTGCTGGGAATGATCCTTTTATAGTTACTAATACACTGTCACCTTGCATTTCTAAAGGATTTGGTGTACATGTGTAGGTAACTGTATTTGCGTTTTTCAGCATGGTGCTTAAACCGTTACAACTTGCGAAAAACAAGGCCACAGCTCCATATACTGCAAGTTTAGTAAAACGTAAGGTATTCATTTTCATAATGCTAATGATTTAATTTAAATTCTGTCTTTGTTAATTAACTTTGTTACAAATATATAAATGTTTTTAATATTCAAACATCAAATTGAAAAAAATCAACGTTTTCAGCGTTTTTTTTAATTATTTTGCCAAAAATTTAATCTCAGTAATTCATTATTTGCATTTTTTCATGGAAACAGAAATAGAAAAATATTGTATTGAGCACTCAAGTGAAGAATCATCACTGTTAAAAGAGTTGACTCGACAAACGCATCTCAATGTTCTTAATCCACGAATGTTATCAGGGCATTTTCAAGGTTTGTTTCTTGAAATGATTGTTGCAATGATTCAACCTAAACGCATCCTCGAGATTGGTACATATACCGGATACTCAGGTTTGTGCTTAGCAAAACATCTTGGCAATGATTGTATTTTACATACTATTGAAATTAATGATGAAGTTGCCTTTTTTGCTAAATCGTTCTTCGATAAATCGGAATACGGACATAAAATTGTTTCGCATGTGGGCGATGCTGTTTCTGTTATCTCTACTATTGATGAAATGTTTGATTTAGTTTTTATGGATGGGAATAAACGAGATTATGTGAAATATTATGATACCATTTTCGACAAAGTTCCAAGTGGAGGTTTTATTATTGCCGACAATGTTTTGTGGGATGGACATGTGCTTGATTCCGATAAAGTTCAAAAAGATGCTCAAACAAAAGGAATATTTGAATTTAACGAATTAATAAAAAACGATAGCAGAGTTGAAAAACTGATGATACCTTTGCGTGATGGTTTACTAATGATTAGAAAGATATAGTTTATGGCTAAAATTAGAATTACAAAAGAATTTACTTTCGATATGGCTCATGCTTTATTGAATTACGATGGTTTATGTAGAAACATTCATGGTCATACATACAAATTAGCTGTTACTTTAATTGGTAGTCCAAAAGAAATTAAAGGTGATCCGAAATTGGGAATGGTTATCGATTTTAGTGATTTAAAAACGATTGTGAAACAACCGATTGTTGATGTTTTCGATCATGCATTGGTGCTCCAAGAAGGACATAAGGCTATTCCGTCGATGATGGAATGTAACGATTATGGAAAAACGATTGTACTACCATTTCAACCTACATGCGAGAATTTAGTTGTTCATTTTGTTGGAATGATTCAAGAAAAATTACCCCAAGGAGTTACATTATTTGCACTTCGTTTGCACGAAACTCCTACATCGTATGCCGAATGGTGTTTGGACGATAATCAGTAAACGAAAGTGAAAATGATATTTCGATTAACTTAAAATCATTTTTAGTGCTGCCACAATCATTATCCCACCAAAAACCTTTTTTAGGATTTTGTCGGGAGTGATGATGGCAAGTTTGGAACCGAAATAAGCTCCAATTACAAAAGTAGCAACAATAATTAAAGCATAATAATAATTTATTAGACCTGCTTTGTGATAATTATAAACTGCAAAAATGCCAACAGGTAAAAGTAAAATTGCTAAACTGGTTCCTTGAGCTTCGCGTTGTGTAAGATTTAGAAAATATACCAGTGCTGGCACGATTATTATTCCACCACCAACTCCAAATACTCCGCTTAACATGCCCGATAAAATACCAATTGCTACTAAAATTAAGACTTGAACGATTGTCATTTGCTCTGTTATTTAGGTTTATAAAACATCTGTATATTTGTCGAAGGCAAAGATATTTTATTTCAATCATATTTTATTTTCTTTGCTTTTCGTTTTAAGGGTTATTTTCAAAATATATTTTAATGCAATATCAAAAAAGGATTTTAGCTGTTTTTGCTCGATTAATAGTTCTATTATTACTGTACCAGTTTGGACGACTTAGCTTTTTGCTTTTTAACTATTCTTACTTTACCGCAACGACTGCAAGTCAAATCAGAGGAATTTTTTTGCATGGTACTTTGTTCGATATTTCGGCGATATGCAATATTTCAATTTTCTTTGTAGTTGCATATCTTTTCCCACTAGCTTTTATCTATAATCGTAAATATATCCGCATTGTCGATATTGTTTTCTTTGCAGTTCAAGGTTTTGCTTTGATGTTTAATTTTACCGATTGTGTTTACTTTCAATTTATCAATAAACGTACGACATACGATGTATTTGGATACATCTTTATGAGTCCCGATACTGCTATTTTAATGCCACGTTTCTTTGTTGATTATTGGTATATCCCTTTATTACTTATTTCAGTATTATTTTCCGGTTATTATATGATAAAATGGGGCGATAAACTCATCAATCGTTTACCCGATAATAAGCCTAAATACTGGAATTTATGGGCAATATCCCAATTTGTTTTCGTTTTTGCTCTTATGGTTGCCGGACTTCGTGGTGTTGGGTTTAAACCAATTCAATTAATTACTGCTTCGCGATATACAAACACGGCAAATTTCCCTTTAATTTATAATACTCCCTTTACCATTTTACATACGATGAAAGGCGATGCATTGAAGCAAGAGCATTATTTTGATGATAAAAAGGCTAAGGAATTGTTTAATCCTGTTTGTAATTACTACAAAGGAGGTGATACAAAATATGATAATGTGGTTATTATAATTCTCGAAAGTTTTTCGTTTGAATACGTTGGAAGCCTCACAAATACTAAAGGTTACACTCCATTTCTCGATAGTATAATATCACAATCGTTGGTTTTCGATAATGCTTTTGCAAATGGTAAAAAGTCGATAGAAGCTTTGCCTTCGATTTTTGCATCGTTGCCAAATCTTTTGGAAGAGCCCTATATTACCTCGCAATATGGCAGCAATACCTTAAAGGGTTTACCTTTTATCTTGAAAGAACATGGTTACAATACCAGTTTTTTCCATGGTGGACGTAATGGTACGATGGGTTTCGATAATTTTTGTAAAGCTGCTGGTATGGAACGCTATTATGGCATGAACGAATATAAAGGACCAGAAGCATACGATGGCGATTGGGGCATACGCGATGAAGAGTTTCTACAATTTTTTGCAAAACAATTGCATTCATTTAAGCAACCATTTTTTAGTTCGGTTTTTACCTTGTCGTCGCATCATCCTTATGTAATTCCCGAAAAATACAGAGCACGATTTAAAGAAGGGAAGTTGCCTATTTATAAATCGATTCAATATGCCGATTATTCATTACAACAGCTTTTCAAAACATTAAGTAAAGAATCTTGGTTTAAAAATACTTTGTTTGTGTTTACTGCCGATCATGCTGCTCAAGAAGAAGATTATTCGCATAAAAAACGTGCCGATTTATTCCGTATACCCATCATTTTCTATCATCCTGGCGATATTGCTTTGCAAAAACGCAGTCATCAGGTTATGCAACAATCCGATATTATGCCCACGATACTCGATTATCTTAATGTAAAAGGCTCGTATTTGTGTTATGGTAAATCGGTTCTCGATAGTTCATCGAGTCGCATGGCAGTTCAGTATCTGGGGGGTGTTTATTCAATTATCCAAGATGGATATTCAATCAGTTACAATGGTGAAAAGGTTTTAGATCGTGAAACGTTGAAAGACTCAACTCGAACTTCACTATCACCAGCTAAAGAACATTTGATGTTGCAAACATTGCAGTCGATTATTCAGCAGTATAATGCTCGATTGATTGGGAATAGGATGAATTAGCTATTGTTAATGATTAATTTTGAATGGTTAATTGTAATATACCTCAATTGTTTTGTTGAAGAATGTAACGTATTCCCTTTTACATCATCTAACATCTTTTTTTATCCAATAATTTATGATGATGATTTGTGCGATATAGACCTGCTAGGTTTTCAAAACCTAGCAGGTCTGCCTGCCTATATAAACAAAACTACATTTCTTAAAGCTTCTACCCTAGTTTTTGAGCAAAGCATAAAACCGCCAATAAACTAACCAAATACCGACAACGTCGAACCTTTTAGGTTCAAGGTCGAACCTCCGAGCATGAACGTCGAACCTAAAAGGTTCAACTTTCTACCTCCGAGGTTCGAGCTCCAACCTCAAAGCATGAACGTCGAACCTTTTTGGTTCGAGCTCGATGCTCGGAGGTTCGACGTTCATCCTTTTAGGTTCGACCTTGAGGGTAAAAGGTTCGACTTTCATGCTTTGTGGATAAAACTTATATTGAGGGAAAAGTGACACCTTACTAAAAGGTGTCACTTTGGGGCATAATGCTTTTATGTGTAACCCAAAAGGTAGAGCCTTTAGAAATAGAACGACGACGGCAGGAGCCGATCGCCGAACTTGCTCCGATTTTTTTTCAACGCAACGATGAGGAATTTGCAATTAAGTTGGACAAACCCCCGAGGTTTTCAAAACCTCGGGGGTTTCAATGCAACAGATTTCAATACGATAGTAATTCATTGCCATTGTATCTGCAAAAAAAATGGTGACACCTTTCAAAAAGGTGTCACCATTACTATTCAACAATGAATTTACATTCTAGTTTTTCGAAGCGTCCGATTTCTTGGTTGTTTTGCGACCAGGGAAACGAGTTGCCATGTCGTCGGCAGCTTCTTGTGCACTTGCTACACCATGACTAGCCGCTTGTTGTGTGTTTTTGTAAATTGCCAAAGCAGCAGTGTAAGCTTCCGAACCAGCAAGTAATAAGGTATCGTCGATTGCATTTTGCAACTCAGTAATTTGTTTGCTAACTTGTAACAGTAGTTGTGCTCCTGTAAAGTCTTTTTGCAATTCGGGTACACTTACATACGAAGGAACTAAATTATTGAAACGAGTTGCATAATCTAATGCCTTTTGTACAAATGGTGCAGTGCGTTCGCCCATTTTTAAGTAAGCAACACGTTCGTCGGGAGTTAAGGTTGTAAGTCCCGGGAATAATGCTCTGATTTCAGCAATTTTTTGACTTGCAGTTTGCACCATAGCGGCGGTGTAAACTTGCGAAAATTTGTTTTCTTGCATTTTAATATATATTTAAGGGTTAATGGTATTACAAATTATTTCACTGTAATTGTTTTACTTCGTGTTGGCGTAGTCGATGACGATTCGAAATATTCAATCAAAAAGGTTCCTTTGTCAAAGAACATCGCTAAATCGCAAGTTTTATCCGATTCAATCATCGTGAATGTTTGAGTATGGATTTCAGAATCAAAAACAGTAATTGACCAGTTGATTCCAGTTCCCATAGAATAATACCAATAAGGTTTTGTGTATGTTACCGAAGCACTTGTTGTATCGGTTGCAGATTGTATACTTGAATCTTTACTTGTTGCAGTGATTTTTATTTTTAATGTTAATCCTTTCGGAATGCTTGCAGATAAACTAACCATATTGTTCATCCCACTCAAGTAAGATGTGGTTGATAGGTCTAAGATGTTTTTGCCATTTATTCCATTTTCAGCATACGTAATCAGCGATTGGTTTGCAACAAACGTTGTTTTAGAAATAAAATTTGCAAGATATGATCCAAAAGCTGGAATGCTAGCCGATGAACCTAGGTCGCTGTATTGTTTTGTTAAGTTTGTTTTTATAGCTGTAGTATCAAGGTTTTTTGCATGCGAAAGCAAAGCTGAACCAAACGATGCACTATCGAGTTTGCCATCTGTTTTTATGTCGTTGCTTATTCCTGCCATAAGTTCGGTAAGTTCAGCTTCGGTACGGTAGCCTTGAATAATTGATGTTAAGCTAAGTAAAATGCTGTTGTCTGTTCCAGCTTTCGAAAGGTCGAGGTTTTCGAAGTCGGCAATGTCGCTTTTTTCGATGTTGAATATTGATAGAATTTCTTGTTCGGCTTGTTTTTTAGAATCGGCAAACGATTTTCCGCTTTTAATTAAATATTCAACCCTAGGTTTTTCGAGCGTTGTAAGAATGTTTACGTTGATGCTGCTTTTATCGGTTAAGTCGCTTAAGGCATAAAGGGTAATTTGCGATGTCGATTGTTTGCCTTGTACTTCGTTATAGTAAAAACCATCGGCTTTAAGGCTTGCGTAGTTCGAACTCAGTTCAATGTTGTCGAGTTCAAATGTTCCTTTGTTGTCCGATATTTGGGTATTGAACGATTTTCCTGTTGACGATAGATCTGACTTAAGATCGTAAACCGTGATGGAACTACCATTAACAAACGGTCCTTTTTGTACATATCCAGTAATGGAATGTTTTGTTGTATTGTCGGTTGTTTCTTTGTCTTTTTCGCAACTAATAACTAACGATAGTATCGATAGCGTTGCAATACCTTTTGTGATTTTGCTTTTCATGTTTTTATTTGGATTAGTTGTATGTAATTTTTTGTTGTTGTGAATTAACGCAACAAAAGTAGTAAATTGTAAATAGCAAGCAAATAAAAACTGGATAAAAATACAGTTGTTTTTACGGGAAAAATGTGTTTTTTTGAAGGGTGCCGATGTGAAAAATTTTGGCAATTAAGTCGGACAAACCCCCGAGGTTTTCAAAACCTCGGGGGTTTCAACGTAATGGGTATATTTCTAGCAATGATTTAGTATTTTCAATCTAATTTGCCTGTTGTTTCATGTAATTAGCAACCAATCGTAACTCGTCCCAGCTTACTGTTTCGCCCAATTCGTTTTTAGCTTCCGAAAGTGTTGTAAACGTTTTTTCTGAAAGCTTTTCGCTAATAAAACCATAGCGATCGGCTGGAATTAGTTCCGTGATTTCGAGTTCGCCCGTCATAACATAATTAGCCAAATGTCCTTCGATGGTTTGTGCTGTCAATCCACGTTCCATCGCTATTTTATTAACCGATTTTCCCGATTTAAACATCTCGAAACTTTTCAGTTTGGTATCTTCTTTTGGCTTTTTTATTGCTTCTATGGGTGTGCTTGGGTTAAAATTTGGAACTACATTGTTTTCGTTGCAATGTTCAGCAATAATTGCTATAATATCTTCGCCAAATTTTTGTGCTCGTAATTTTCCAACGCCTTTTATTAGGGCAAGTTCTTCGATGTTTGTTGGCAGAAAATTGCTTATTGCCAATAAATGACTTTGGTGCATTATAATATAAGCAGGCACATTTTGTTCAGCAGCCATGGTGTTTCGCCAAGCTCGAAGTTTGTCGAATAAAGCTTGGTTTGTTGGTGCTTCGTTTTGCGATTCTACTTTTTGTTTTTTCTCTATGGCTTTCTTTGGCAGTTCTTCTATGCCTGCTTTAGCTCGCTCCGAGAGATAGTGTTTAACCACAAAACCGGTGTGACAAGCTTTGAGAGAAGCACGTTTTAGGGAAATATCAGCAATAAGTTTATCAATCGAATCCATAAGCGATTTTCGAACTGCTTTGTTATCGGTAGAAAATGTGCTGTTTTTAATGGTATTAATAAATATGTCTATTTTCTCTGTAAAATATATTGCAGCTTTCGATACTCGTTCGTGCAGACCCGTGTTGAGTTCTAATTCAACAGGGTTTGTAAGTAAGTGTTGAATATGTGGAATAAATTTATCGGAAACAGCAATTACGTCTTCCATGTACGAAGCTTTAAGGGTTTCCACATCAGTAAAGAATGTTCCCGTAAGTTGGCTTGCGTTTTCGTTATAAACTCTTGTACAATAATTGAGTCGTCTAAGTATACCTTGGAAGTCGAACAGTTCGAACAGTAATTCGCGTATATAACTTTGTTTCGATTCTTTTAAAACCGACTCGTTTGGTGGATTTTGTTCAATGTTTTTGGAAAAGCCCAGAACGCTACCATCGCTTTTTATACTTTGTGGTGAAATTCGTGAACTTAATACCAAGCCTTCTAAGGTTTTGCAACGACTCAAGGCAACATATACCTGGCCATGAGCAAACGATGCATTGGCATCGATAATGGCTTTTTCGAAAGTTAAACCTTGACTTTTATGAATGGTAATAGCCCAAGCAGCTTTTAAAGGATATTGGGTAAATGATCCAATGACGGTTTCTGTTATTTCCTTTGTTTCGTCGTTGATGGTGTATTTGGTGTTTTTCCATTCGCCTCGTGATACTGGAATTTCGGCCATGTCGGTTGGGCATTTCACCATTATGGTATCTTCGTCGATAGAGGTTATTTCGCCTATCTTGCCATTATAAAAAAGCTTTTCGAACGAACTGTCGTTTTGTGTAAACATTACCTGAGTTCCAACTTTTAGGCGTAGTTCGTAATCGTTTGGATACAAATATTCGGGAAACTCTCCTTCGATAGTTGCAATGAATTTGTATTCGGTAACTTTTAGGAATTGAAGCTTTGCGTCGTTTATCGTTTTCGCTTGGTGGTTATGGGTTGTAAGGGTTATGTATCCTTCTTTTTTGTCGGGATTGAAATTAGGAATAAAGCGTTTGTTCAATGCTTCAATTGTTGGAATATCCATTCGGTTTTCACGAACTTGATTCAGGATTTCAATAAATGCTTGATCGCTTTGTCGGTAAATATGCTTTAGTTCAATACCCACATATCGAGTTTGTTTCAAAGCATTGCTACTAAAGAAAAACGAAGTTTGATAATAGGGACGAAGTAATTCAAATTCTTCATCTTTAACCACTGGGGCTAACTGTTGAAGGTCGCCAATCATTAATAATTGTACGCCACCAAAAGGTTTATTGTGATTTCGGTAACGACGCAGTACATCGTCGATAGCATCTAACACATCGCTTCGTACCATACTTATTTCATCAATAACCAGTAAATCGAGGCTTTTAATGATTTTTATTTTTTCGCCACTAAAACGATATGTTGGTTGTGTGGTTTGATTATTGGTTCGTGGTATAAAAGGGCTGAAAGGTAATTGAAAAAACGAATGAATGGTAACACCACCAGCATTAATAGCTGCAACACCTGTAGGAGCTACAACAACCATTCTCTTGGGTGATAATGCTTTTAGATTTCTTAGAAATGTGGTTTTACCAGTACCAGCTTTTCCTGTTAAGAAAATATTGGTATTGGTATATTGTACAAAATCGAAAGCCAGTTGTAGCTGCGGGTTGGTTTGGTAATCCATTATTTATTGTTATTGTTGTTGGTAGAGACGCATTGCATGCGTCTCATTTTGATTTTTTGTTTGTTTAATTTGGACGCATGCAATGCGTCCCTACGAGAATGATATGTCTTTTTCAAATCCGCTAATTCTTTCTTTCCATTCTTGCGGTAGTTCGCAGGTTGTTTCTTGTAAAATATTATAACAAACTAAAACCGATGTGGTGGTGGTTGCTACAGTAAAATTCCCATCACGTTCAACCATTATGACTTGTGCCATGTCGAAACTTTTTTTACCTAATCGGGTGATTTTCGTTTCAATCATTAATTGGTCATCAAGAAAAATTGGGTGAACATAATCGACCGTCATTGTTGCAAGTACAATCCATTGGTCGTCTCTAAATTTATTGACTTTTATAACATGGCGAAAATAATCGAAGCGTGCAGCATCGAAAAAATTACCATAAACAGTATTGTTCACATGACCAAGCATATCAATATCGTTGAAACGAATATTAGCTGGTGTTTTATGGAAAAATGTGTATTTTGAAAAGTCCATAGATTATTGTCTTAAAATTTTAAACTCCCCCGAAGGTTTTATAATCATTAATGATGAAGGTTTATGTTCCTTCATATCATCTTGTCGATACGATACCACATAATCAACACCTTGTTTTATTGCTTCCGAAACTTGTTTAAAGTTAGCCGGTGAATTTTCATTATGAATATTTGCCGATGTTGAAACAATAGGTTTTCTAAATCGCTCAATCAGTTTTTGAGTAAATGTTTCTTTTGTAATACGAATGCCTATACTTCGGTTGTCACCAAGAAGATTTTCGGCAAGATTTTTTCCATTTTCATAAATGATTGTTAATGGCTTTTCGGCACAATCAATTATTTGAAAAGCTACTTCGGGCACATCATCAACATAACGTTCTATCATTGCATCGGTATTTACCAAAACAAGCATTTTTTGATTGTCGAAACGTTGTTTCAGTTGATATATTTTTTCAACGGCTTGTTTATTTGTAGCATCGCAACCTAATCCCCAAATTGTATCGGTAGGGTACAGAATTATTCCTCCAGATTTAAGTACTTCGAGGCATTTTTTGATATCGTCTTCCATTGTACTATTTCTTATAAAAAAGTATACCTACTCGGTTTATGTGTTCAATTAGTTCTTTGTTTGAAATCTGATGAAATAAAACTAAATCGAATGTATAAGGCAAATATGTTTCATCAAAGATATTATTTAGTTTTAAAATATCATTAGTATTTAGCGATTCTCCTTTTAAACAAAAATCAATATCACTACCTTTTTTGAATGTCCCTTTGGCTCTTGACCCAAACAAAACGACTTCTAAAATATTTTCATTCGTATTAAAAATATCTATTATTTGTTCCGCTTGTTTTTTACTTAAGCCGTTTTGCATATTGTTTATTTTGTTTGTTCTAATTCAAACCGTTTTTGCATTTCTAAAAATAAAAAGTAATACGTTTCGGTAATTGCATGTTGAATTTCCAATGCGGTTATCTCGTTATATGTATGAGCTGATAAATTTCGACTTTTAATCATTTCCATCCATGCTTCTCCATTGCTAATTAATCCCACTTTAAAAGCTAAACGAATAGTATCTTTTGAGCCAATTAAATCGGTATACCCTTTTTCAATTAGAAAATCCTTTAATGTATTCCAAGCTAATTCATAGGTAAATTCGAAAGCTTTAATTAAACCTTGTAGTTCCAGTTCATTATATTCGCCCTTATCTAAAGCCTTTTCTAATTGAGCAAAAGCTTTTGAATAATTGCTAAATCTCTGTTTCCAACGTATATCTGTATTCTCTATCATAATGAGGTACTAATGGATTATGAAATTATTTACAGAATCTTTTTGAGTAGAAGTTTGGTTTGTTTTAGGCAAAAGTATATCAATATTTTGCAATTGTCTAATTACAGCTAAATTATCTGGTTTAATTTTTATGGCTCTTTGGTATAAATCGCGAGCTCTTTCATATTTTTTGTCGTTATAGCTTAGATCACCATAAAGTAATAATACGTTGAGATCGTCGGTTTTAAATTCCATATACGTTGCAAGAAATTCCATTGCTTTTTTATAATCCTTTTTGAAATAAGAATCGAGTGCTTTGTCGTAGAAAAAGCGAACAATTTGTATATAAACAGGGTCATGTTTCATTGCCATTTTAAAGCTATATGCCGTACTATCTATTTGATTTCTCATTAATTGCTTTTGTCCTCTATCATAAAAGTCTTTTGCAATAATTGGGAAATATGCTTTAAGTGTTAAATTTTCGGGACTTAATTCAAAAGCTCTGTCATAATATACAACTGCTGTATCGAGCATTCCTCCCAAGTAATAGCACGAACCACCAATAATATGTCCATCGATATAATTAGGATAAATAGCTAAACTCTTTTTAATATATAGTTTTGATAATGTAAAAAGTGAATCTTTTTTATGTGGATCTTTTTCCTTTTGCGATAATCTTGAAAAAGCACTAGCTGAATTCAGTTTGACATGAGCACATTCATACACATCTCTATCTTCAATAGCTATGGTATCGTCATTTGTCCATGCAGCATTTCGCGAAATGGTTCTTAGAGTGTAACCAATAACAATTATGGCTAAGATTGCTATGAGTGATGATTGTAATACCTTATTTTTTTTCTGATATAAAAGTTCGAAATAATAGCCACCAGCTAAAATAACAGGTAAGCCAGTCAGATATAGAAAACGTTCTCCCATCAATGCTCCTATATCAAAAACTAGGTTCGATACCAAAAGTATCATTGCTAGATAATTGAGTATGAAAAATGAAAGAATTGTCTTTTTGAAAAAGCCTTTAATTCCGTAATAAATAATAATTGCATATACAATAAACGCAGTTATGAATTTGATGTCAAATATTGTAATATATGGTATTGCATTCCAAGTATATAAACACGATAATGGATGCGGGAAAACAAGTAAATATAAATAGCGAAGTAAGATGTAAATTTTAGTTGCAAATGCATCTAAAGGTTTTGCCCAAAGAAACGGTGCATTTAATATTTCATTTTGTGGATTTGAATGAATACCAGTAATCGAAAATCTAATAAGTACAAAAATGACTGCAACTGAGATTAGCATCCACGATTCCAACAAAGCTTTTTTAAGCGAACAATCGTAAAAATAATAAAGTACTAGAGGAATAAAAACAACAAACAGAATTGCATTTTCTTTCGAAAGCAATGCAAGAAAAAATGAGATTCCAGATAATGCAATCAATAGTTTGTTTTTCTTGTTTGCTAAATATTCAAAGAGAAAATACATTGCTCCAAGACTAAAAAAGAGCATCATAATTTCGTCGCGACTTTTAATGTTTGCTATAACCTCGGTATGCAAAGGATGAACGATGAAAAGCAAACAGCTTACGACTGTTGCAATCATATTACCTTTAAAAATAAAACGGTAACATAGTAAAAATAGTAAGGACATGGATATTGCAAACAAAAGAACATTTCCAAAGTGCGATACATGTGGAATATCTTTGCCAAACAATTGTATTTCAATAGCAAATGTAATGAGAGCGAGTGGGCGATAACGACCTCCCGAAACTAAATTAACAAAGGTTGTGTAACCATGAAAAGAATCTTTGGTAAGCAAATCTTTTATGCCAGCAAAACCTTGTAAGGTGTGCGAATTTTGCGTAATTGAAACCAAATCGTCAAGAGCATATTCATGCTTAATGGTATTGCAATAAAGAAGAAATGATAATACAAATGCTACAATTGAGAATAGAATAGCTTGTTTTGTGAGTTTTGTAAAAGCAAATTCTTGTGATTGAATAGGCGTTTCTTTTTTTATGCTTTTATTGTCAGGTTTAGCCATAGTTTTTATAAAATGAATTTTCCTGTCAAAAGTAAAAAAATAGTTTTAATTATAATATCAATGTGCTAGTTTTAAACCAACAATACCAATGATAATAAGTAACGCTGATAGCATTCGCAATAAACTAGCACTATCGCCGAAGAAAATGATTCCCACTATGAGTGTTCCTACTGCTCCAATTCCTGTCCATACGGCATAAGCTGTACCAATTGGAATTGATTTTTGTGCTAGCCACAAAAATATGGTACTTAAAATAATAGAGATTAATGCAAGTGTAAATCCTAGAAATTTTGAAGGCATTGTTTGAGATAACTTTAAACCTAATGGCCAACCTATCTCAAACAATCCTGCAATTATTAAATAAAACCAGTTCATTATTTTTTGCTCAATCGAACAATCAATACGTCATGACTTGGAATTGTGGTTTCCAATGGTTTGTCTGTTGAGGTAATAAAAGTGTTTTTTAATAAATCTTTTATTTTATATGTATTGATTTTTGCGTTGATGTTGTATTTAAAAACATTGTCAATAATTTCTTCTATTTGCCAGTTGAACGATAGTTTTTGAGCTATGCTACTGGTGTTAATAAAACAGACAGCCCATTCAAAATTTGCTAAAGGTCTAGCCCAAATTTCCATACTGTCTTTACATGAATAACGGAATCCTTGCATGCCCAAACTATCTTGATCAACAGCAATTAGATTTTTATTGGTTAACAACGAAACTGTTTCTTTCGATGCTTTTCTAACATCATTTCCCATAATTAGTGGAGCAGCCATCATACACCATAAAGCAAAATGAGCTCTATCTTCTGATACCGACATTCCGTTACCAACCTCTAGCATATCTGGATCGTTCCAATGTCCAGGTCCTGCACCACGACGATTGTCTTGACGCATGTTTGCAATTTTCATCACACCCCAAGCCGACCATGAATCGTGTTTAAATTCACAATTAAAACAAGGATAAATGTCTCCCGTGGTTCTCCAAAGTTGACCAACTTCTTTTGCCCATTTCCATGGTTCGCTATTTCCCCATTCACAAAGGCTGAAAATCATTGGACGCTTTGTAGTTTTAATGGCTTCACTCATGGTTGTGTATGCACCAATTGGGTTGATTTTATCGGTATTGCACCAGTCATATTTTAAGTAATCAACACCCCAAGATGCATACATTAAAGCATCTTGATATTCATGTCCTCGACTACCAGGATAACCTCCACAGGTTTTATTTCCAGCGCAATTATAAATACCAAATTTTAAGCCTTTTGAGTGAATATAATCAGATAATGATTTTAGTCCACTAGGGAATTTTTTAGGATCGGGAACTAAATTTCCTTGTGCATCACGTTCCATTGCCATCCAACCATCATCAAGAACAATATAGTTGTACCCAGCATCTTTTAAACCATCACGAATAAAAGCATCTACAACGCCTTTTACTAAATCTTCGCTAATATTTGTTTGAAATGTATTCCAACTATTCCAACCCATTGGTGGTGTTAACGCAAGCTTTTCGGTGTTTTGAGCGAAAATGGAAAGACTAGATATTGTAATTAATACACTTATAATCAGTTTCATATTATTTGTCTTGTTTTAAAATTTTTATTACCTAAAAATAGAGAAAAAATGTTAATCTTCTTTAGGTAAAAGATTTTTTAATCGTTCAATTTGATTTTGTTTGTTAACTTCACGATTGTTCTTTGCAAAATCGGTAAAATATTGATGATTAGAAATAAAGCTAACCTGTAATTTATTCCAAGTGTTTTTATCTGTAATTATATTTTGCTCCGAAAGTTCTTTGTAAAGAGTATCGGAAACAGGAATGAAATCGGTACGACCAAGATAGTCAAGATCGGCATCACATATAATTCGTTCTAATTTCGATTGAGGATTTGGCGGTAATTGAGTTGCCATTATTATGTTACAAATAGTATTTATTTGCTCCTCACTATAATTGTATTGTGGTAAAATTTCGTGAGCGTATTTACAGCTAATTTCTTCGTGTCCTTTCGATTGTACTACTTGTCCCATATCGTGGAAAAGAGCTGCTGTCTTTAAGTACAAAAGTTCTTCTTCGTTTACTCCTTCCGATGTTCCAATTATTTCAACTCCAATACAAACATCCATAGTATGTTTTACATTATGATAATAGAGATGTGTTGGTAATTCTTTTTCTAAACGATTAAGGATGTATTCTTCTAAATCGTCGTAACGAACATGACCAAAACGAATTTGAAAAGCTTTGTTTGGAATTAAACGAGCAGGATCGTCGGAATATTTTTCTTTTAAACCTTTAACTTCATACATTGCTATGTCGCCAAGATATTTAACAGGTAGTGATCCAACATACTCGCATTCGAAGTAATCTCTTACAAATTCATGTGTCATTGCCGAAATGGTTATACTGCCCGAGCGACTTGCTGCTTCAATTCTACTAACAATATTAACAGAATCGCCTTTTAACTCATACGATATTTTTTTCTTTCCAGATATCGATGCCGTTACAGAACCTGTATGTATTCCCAGACTAATACCCCAAACATGATCGTCTTTTTCAGCATTTTCCTTCGCATTTTCCTGCATGTAAGCTTGAATTTGTAAAGCAGCTAAAATAACTTCAATTGGATTGGTGCGATTCTTTTTAGGAATTCCACCAGCGCACATATATGTGTCACCAATCGATTTTACTTTCTTAACATTCTGTTTTTTAACAACATTATCGAATGTGTAATACAACTGATCGAGTTCATCTACTAAATTATTTGCTTGTGCATTTTCTACTAAGCCTGAAAAACCACGAATACTCGAATATAACATAGTAACCATATTGAAACGCTTTGATGTTGCTGTTTCAAGGTCATTTTCTTTTTCTTTTGATAAAAGTTTATTGAGCTTTGCAATTTCGTTTTCCTTGTCTCGTAATTTATTAACAAGTACTTTGTTAACCGCCTTTAGATCACGAATTTCGTTTCTTAAGCTTTCAATCTCTTCTTCTAGGCTCGAATATTTATGCAATAGTTCTTCTGTACTCATATTATTTTCTTTTAGTCAAATGAGACTTTGGTAGCTTCCTTTTGAAGGAGAATGAATAGTTCTCTTTTACTAAATTATTCTAACCAATATTTATATTTTCAGAAACCAAAAATACTGATTAAATACGAACCTTTTATGTGTTTTGGCGTTAAAACATTTCAGACTTTAAAAATTAATGTTATGAGATTAATAAAATATACCTTAGTAGGATTGCTTTTTTTGATGTTCAATTCTGCATTTTCGCAATCTTTAGCCGAACAATTAGGCTTCAAACCAACAGATAAAATTTTGATTATCACTGCCGAAGATGCTGGTCTTTGTAATGCAACGAATGAAGCCATTATTCAAGTTTTTCAGAGAGGAACAATCACTGGAACTTCGATTATGGCTCCATGCCCTTGGAGTTTAGAAATGATTGATTTTGCAAAACGGAATCAAAATTACAGTTATGGTCTACAATTGACTTTAACTTCGGATTATAAAAATTTATATACTTGGAGGCCAATTGCTTCTGAAGATAAAGTTCCAAGTTTGTTAAATGATAAAGGAATGATGTTGTCGGAAATGACAGATTTGTATAAAACAGCTAATATTGCTCAAGTTGAAACTGAATTACGTGCTCAAATTGAATGGGCAAAAAAATGTGGTTTACCTATAAATTATTTAACATCTCATCTCGAAGTTTTGACCTATAATCAAAGTTATTTTGATGTATTAGTAAAATTGGCTGGTGAGTATGGTTTTCCAATTCGCTTTTTAAATAATCCAAATTATGGTAACGATATTGAAGCTCGTGAAAAGGCTTTACAAGCAAAAGGAATTTTACACCCCGATAATATCATTTGGAACGAATTGGATTCTATAAAATCAAATCGCGATGTAAAACCAGTACTTGAAACTATTATTAGAAATTTAAAACCAGGAGTAACAGAGTTGTTTGTTCATCCTTCAATTCTATCGCCTGAAATTAAAAACCTAACACGCAATTACTCTCGTAAAGTAGAAGAATACGAGTGGTTAATTAATCCGGATCTTTTAACATTATTAAAACAAAATGATATAAAACTGATTAGTTATAAAGAACTATATAAACTTCAGCAAACTAAGAAATTAGTTCCTAAAGGGAAATAATTCAAAACGCTCTTACCAAAAATAAGGGCGTTTTTTATTGTTTTAATTTTACTTTTAGGCGTTTAAATACTTCGAAAACAGCGGGGCAACATTCTATGTTTTTTTTGTGAATTTGAATTAATTGCATAGCACGTCGTCTGTCGGTATGTGGATATTCGCGACAAGCTTTGGGGCGTGCTTCGTAAACAGTACAATAATTATCGTCCAATAAAAATGGGCATGGATGAGTACGGAAAATATAGTCATGCTCATCGTCCATTTCCATGTATTGTTCAATAAGTTTAGATGGTTTAATTCGCATATGTTTTGATAGTCGATCAATATCAACATCCTTAATAGCTGGGCCAATCGTTTTACAACAATTGGCACATTCAAGACAATCAACTTCCTCGAAAACATCATTATGTAATTCATGCATCAGCGTGTCGATATTCGCAGGAGCATGTTTGTTGAGCCATTTAAGAAATTCCTTCATTGCCTTAGGGACTTTCTCACCAGTTTCAAAAAAACTTTCAACTATAGATTTTGACATTAATTAATCATTTTATGCTATTTGCAAAAATACTGAAGCAAACGTGAATTAACGCTAACAAGATGAAAAATTCTTTGTAGGTTTGCACACCAAAATTTTAGGAGAGATGTCCGAGTGGCTGAAGGAGCACGCTTGGAAAGCGTGTATATCTCAAAAGGGTATCGTGGGTTCGAATCCCACTCTCTCCGCATCTAAGTATTCAATTTAAATCAAAACGCCTCAAAATGAATTTTTTAGGCGTTTTTTATTTTTCTAACTTTCAAACAATTTCACGGTTTTTCACTAAACAGGTTGCCAATTAGGTTACCTTTTACTAATTACTATTACAGGTAACCTAATTATATATACTTATCTGTAATAGTGTTGATTGTTTGAGATGTTGTACTAAATTATTTACTTATATTTGTTTTTAATAGGATACCTTTATGATTCAAAATCAATGTACATTTTCGGTTTCATTTTATCAAAGGCTTGATAAAACCGATGCAAATAACACTGCTCCTGTGTTTATGAGAGTTACTGTAAACGGTGAACGTGCCGAAATTGCTACAAATAGGCGATTTGATATTAAACGTTGGAGTAACGGAAAACCTATTGGAAGTTCTAAAGAAGCAAAGATTTTTGCCGATTATCTCCATAGTTTACGAGAGAAAATCTATGAAATTCAGCGTAATCTATTAGATAGAAACGAAATAATAACGGCGAGTAAGATTAAACAATTTTACCAAGGGAAAGGACAAAGTGTTAAATCATTGATTGAAGCATTTGAAATCCATAATAATCAAATGCAATCGCTTATTGGAAAAGATTTTAAACAAGCAACACTTCAAAGATATGAAATCACGTTAAGGCATGTCAAAGAGTTTTTACATTATCAGTATAAATGTAATGATATGTACTTAGTTGAATTAAAGTATATGTTCATCACCGATTTTGAGTTCTTTCTTAAAACCGTGAGAAAATGCGAACATAATTCAACAATAAAATACATTAGAAATTTACGTAAGATTATTAATATCGCAGTTCGAAACGAATGGCTAATAAAAGACCCATTTGAACGATTTTCGTGTAAACTAAAAGAAGTTGACAGAGGTTTTCTGACTCCCGAAGAGTTGAATGTATTAGAATCAAAACAATTTTCAATTCAAAGGGTTGAAATGGTTCGTGATATGTTTGTTTTTGCCTGCTATACAGGACTAGCGTATGCTGAAGTTTTTAAGCTTTCAAATGAACATATTGTTAAAGGTGATGATGGAGAACAATGGATTCGTATTCGTAGAACTAAAACAGATAATAAATCTATCATTCCAATCTTACCTAAAGCTCAAGAAATTTTGTCAAAGTATAGTTTGAATCCTGACAACAAACTATTACCTGTTATCAGTAATCAGAAAATGAATGCCTACTTGAAAGAAATTGCAGATTTATGTGGAATAACGAAAACATTAACCTTCCATCTAGCTCGTCATACATTTGCTACAACGGTGACTCTTACTAATGGTGTTTCTATTGAATCAGTAAGTGCGATGTTGGGACATAAAAGTATTAGAACCACACAAATTTATTCGAAAGTAGTTGAGCAAAAAGTTAGTAATGATATGGCTGAGTTGAAGAAGAAATTAGCAATTAAAGTGTAATAAAATATTTATACCTTATTTTAGAAAAAAGCGATATGTTGGATAAATACACAATCACGATAGAGACTTATAATAAATCAGCCAAAAGGTTTGAAGAAATTTTTATGAATATGGATTTATATAACGATACGTATGCTAAGTTCTGTAATTTGATTGATAAAAAACACGCTGATATTTTTGAAATTGCTTGCGGACCAGGAAACATAACAAAATATCTTTTGACAAAACGGCCAGACTTTAAAATAACTGCAATTGATTTGTCGTCAAAAATGATTGAATTAGCTAAAAACAATATTCCGTCAGCAGACTTTAAAATAATGGATTGTAGAGATATTGAAACGATTGAGGAAAAGTACGACGCAATTATGTGTGGTTTTTGTTTGCCGTATTTATCACGAGAAGAAGGTGCTAAACTGATAAGTGATTCATCAAAATTATTAAATCTAAATGGTTTGATTTATTTGAGTACAATGAAAGGTGATTACGGAAAATCAGGATTTGAAACGACAAGTTTCAGTGGACAAGAAAAGGTTTATATACATTATCATCAAGCTGAATATTTGATTGATAAATTGTCTGTTAATGGATTTGAAATAATTGAATTACTATATAAAAATTATCCAGAAGAAAATGGTACTTTTACAACTGATATGATATTTATTGCAAGAAAAAAATAAAAAATAGGGTATTAAAATTATAGAACCCCAATTAATTTAAAGTTCTCACACTCGTTTTATCTTGAATTTAAGATAAATAATATATTGTTTTATTTTTTTTACAACAACTCGTTAATCAACACAACGTTTACATTATTTGATTAACAGCCACCTTTTGCCTTCATCAACACCTTAGGTTTGATTTTAGGTTGTTTGTTTTTTGCAATCATTACTTTAAGGCGAACACAAGCTTCGGCAATAAAACTTTGTGTGTCATCTTGAAGATTTGCGTTTTTATAATTCAAAATATTTGTGATAAAACTATTCATTCCACCTTTAAGAACAGCAATATTTTTATAACCAAGTTTTTTAGCAATCAAAGCAGCCTCAATACTTTGACGTTCGTTTTGAGCTACAAAAATTTTAAGCGGTTTTATATTTCCCAGATAATCTTCCCAAGCTCGGTCAAATAATTTATCTGCAGGGATATTTGATGCTCCCGGAATCGAAAGTTTAGCAAAAATTGAATCTGGACGAACATCTACAATCTTTATATTTTCGTCTGTTTCAAGTATTTTGAATGATAATTCTTCGGCCGAAATCATTGACATAGAATAATCACCTTTTACCATTTCTTTTTTTACAGAAGCTACGATTTTCGATTTTCTATCAGGAAGGTTAATAACGAAAAGTGTAATAATTATTGTTGCAACGATTGCCAATGAATGATAAGGGAAGTCAAACATTGTATTGAAAAGTCCTCCATTAGGTTGTTTCGTAATCTTTTGTTCAATGAAATAGGTCACAACAAATGCAAACAATGCAATAAAAACTAAGATGAAAATAAACCAAGCTTTACTCATTCCTAAAGTATCGAAAATCTTTATGTCACCATACGATGAACCATGATAGAAACCTTCATAAAAAGGATATAATTCCGCAAACAAAAATACGCCAATGAATAAACCACCAACAAAAACAATTGCATCTATTTTCCCTATTGCTGCTCCACAGATACTTGTTCCGGGACAGAAGCCACCCATAATGAAACCTAATCCCATTATTACTCCACCAACGATGGCTGAGCCAAGAAAAGTAGGGTTAATGTAAATGAGACCCGAATCGAGAAATCCTAGATAATCGAGAATTATAACACCAATAATTGTAGTTATTGCTGCGGTAAAGAAAACACGCAATACAACGAAATCCTTTCCGTAAAATAATCCTGCCAAGCGTTTTGACGAAGAAAATCCTGCTTGTTCAAGTACAAAGCCAAAAGCAATTCCAATAAGCAAAGCCAAGATGAAATCGAATTCGGCCGAAATAATATTTAATCCTTCTAATGGTCCCATAATTCTATCTGTAAAAAGTTAATTCCATAATTTTCTAAAAAACCAAGCAAAAGCATATCCAGTTCCAAATATGCAAATCATCACTAAAAAACCTGATGTTGCTAAAACACCCATTCCGCTTAATGCTGCACCACTTGTACAACCACGACCGAACTGAGCACCAAGTCCAAATAGAATTCCTCCTAATAGGGCAAATATTAGTCGAGTTCTATTTTTAATTGATGGTATTTTCTCAACTTTAAATGTTAATCTTTCCGAAACCAATCCAGATATAAATCCTCCTATTATTACACCGATAATCTCGAAAACTAACCACGATTTCAATGGGCTTGGTTTATCTCCAGTATATTGTTTGTAAAATGCTCCTGTTTCGGCATGATGAGGTGCAATTGTTGCAACGGTCGAAACCATCACACTTTTAAAAGCTCCACTAGCTCCTAATCCTCGTCCCGAAACAAAAATTGATGCAAGTAAAACCAATCCAAGTAATACGCCAGCAATGTATGGGTTCATGTATTTTGTTGTCTTCATACTATTTTGATTTATTCGTTAGTTTCTTTTTTCTCTTCCGATTCTTCATCTTCATGTTCAAGTTCTTCGTAACCTGTAAGCATTGCTTTAAGGTTTGAAAAAACGGTTGTTCCCGTGGTAATAAGGTATAAATGAACAATCACGAAAGCAATCATTAATAAAGCAATAAGGGTATGAACACTAGCTATTCCACCTAAACCATCAATATCTAGGCTTTTAATTTGTCCATTGCTTTCGTAGCGATAAAACATATAAAGCAAACCAGAAATTGAAAGCATTGGAATAAGTAAAACTTTCAATCCAAAATAAACGAGTTTTTGTAATGGATTCAATTTACTTAATTCCGTTTTACGAGTTGGATGAGGTGCTTTTTTAAAAATTCCGATTAAGTAATAATCAATCTGTGCTTTAATGTTTGTAAATGTTGGAATATATTGCTTCCATTCGCCAGTTGCAAAATGCCAAAATATGGTAAATGCAATCAAAATGAGGAATGAAATTGCAGCCATATTATGATACATTACTGCATTTTTATAACCGAAAAAGATAAATGAGCCATGAATTTCAAATCCGGTAAATGCAAGGAAAAACACCAAAAATGCTTGACTCCAATGCCAAAAGCGTTCATACGCCTTATAAATATAGACCTTTTTCATATTATTATTCTTTTAAAGTATTTGATTTTCGATTACGTTTTGCATTGCTGAATATGCGAACTAAAGCATGAATTATTACTCCTAATATTGATGTAACGATTGCTCCGATACCTATAAATTCTACGGTTGAATTTTCATCTCTACCCGGAAGATAAAATCCTGTCAAGTTTTTTAAACGACCATCAGAACTATGACATTCAATACAAGAAACCGATTTTTCGCTTGGCGAGACCATGTGATTTAATGGCCAATACATTTGTGTGCGAACAAAAGCATGATGTCCACTATATTTTTTGCCGATACTTTCCATTCCAAGTTTAGCAGCAGTGTCCCAATTAAAATCTTTCCAATAACCACCATCGCCTTTTTTTGCGGAGAATAATTTTGGCTCAATAATCTGATTGTATTTCGTATCGTAAATCTGTTTTGCACGATGTACTTTCACCGGAATAATTTGAGCATTAGGGTCGCTATAATCTCCGTGAAGTGTATTTATATTTATAGGTTTTGTGGTGTCAACTTTATCACCCATTATATAATGATCGGCAGTTCCATTAAACCAAGTATATTCTGGAACGACATTCCGTCCCCAAGTAAACTTACCTTTTATAGACATATAAGTATGATTTCCAAGACTGTCATCTTCTTCTATCTCTTCACCATCTTTCAGTTTTCCAGCTTTCGACCAATCCCAAGTCATTTTGGTAGAATTAACCTTTGCATAAGTAGGAATATGACATGCTTGGCAAGAAACTTTTACCGAATGTTCATTAATGATATTGTCTTTATGAGGTGTTTGAGTATGGCATTGTGCACAACTAATTCTATCTTTATTCATAGATGAAACCGAATACATTTTACCTTTTATCACATGATGGTCAGTTGTGTGACAATCAGCACATCGTAAATCTGTTCCCTCGCCCGACATGTGTACATCTACATCACGAGAACAATCAAGTTGAGCTTTTTCTAAATCACCATGTTTAACATTGTTTCCACCACCACCAAAAAAGTGACAAGAACCACAGTTTGCTTTTTGTGTTTGCCCAACATGTTGTGCTACTTTTGTAAGATTAACAGAACTATCTGGCATTCCTGCACCTCCTGTTGCCTTTGTATATTCTCCCGAATTATCGTGACAAACTAAACAATCGATGTTTTCTTGTTTCGTGAAATCGAATTTTTTATCGCCCCATCCATATCCAGCATGACAACGATTACACGATTGTTCACTACCACTAATCCCAATACAGAAATTGTTAAGAATATTTTTCTTACCCAATTTTACAACACCACGACCTTTTATATATTCTTCTCTAGCCCATTGCCAATGCGAAGTATGCATAAATTCTTTACCACGTTCGGTATGACAACTTAAACAAGCTTTCGTAACGTCTTGAGGCGTTTTAAATTGCTGCTGAAGAATTGCAAATTTGGTGTGATCGACCGATGGAATATGTTTCTTCCCAAATTTCTTTCTTAACAATTCAATCTTTGGTTCAGTCGATTGATTTTTTACTAATATCGTTGCTAGTGATATCACAATGACATTAATAATCAACAGTATGATAAAGATTTTCTTCATATTGTGTTATGTTTTAAATTTAAAAACTAAAGTCTGAACCTGTAAATATCACTTAAAGGGAAAGTGAAAATTATTTCATAGAATAACAAACAAAGATATTAAATATAAATCGTTTTATTATCACTAATAAGAACGATTTTCTCGGTATTTTTGAAATAAGAATAGGTATTTTTATAATACCATAGAAACAATAACACCTCCCAAAACAACCCAAATAACATCAACTTTTTTTACCAAAAGAATAAATGCGATGAGAGTAAATAAAATATTGGTAAGATTCCAATGAATACCTAGTGTAAACCGATAAGTAATCACCGTTAATAATCCAACAAATGAACAAAGGATTCCATTGATTGCTTTATAAAATTGTGGATGCATTCTAAGTTTATCGAAAAATGGAATGATGCCCATTAAGATTAAAAATGATGGTGTAAAAACTGCGATAGTTGCAATAATACTTCCAATAATACCAAAGTGCATATATCCGAAAAAGGTAGCTGCAATAATTATCGAACCGGGTGTTACTTGCCCAAGGATTACACCATCCATAAAGGTTTTATCGTTGAACCAACCAAAAACATCAACCAATTCGTGATACATTACAGGCATTGCAGCCAGTCCACCACCAAATGAAATGAGGTCGATTCGTAGCATCATGGTTGCTAACGTGAAATATTCTCGATGAACGATAAACAATAATCCTGTACAAACGGCAACCAATAATAACATCCAAAGGAAGAAACCGAATGTTCTGGTCATAACCCTTTTTTCGGGTTGAAGATTTTCTTTCTTTGTCAATGCTATTCCTAAAAAAGCAGAAATTATCAATACAACAACTGGATGTAATTTAGTAAGGAAAAGTCCGGCAGCAATGATTGCAATTACCCAATCGTTCGTATTTTTGAAATTCCTTTTGCCGAAAATATAAGCTGCATTGGCAACAATTGCAATTATTAAAACTCTTAAACTGCTTAATACTACTTCGACACCCGATATATCTTTCGATTGTTTGTAAAGTACTGAAAGAATAAACATGATAAGAAATGCTGGAAAACCAAAACCAAAGAAACAGACCAAAGCTCCTTTAATCCCTTTTATTTTCAAACCTATGTATGCTGCTAATTGCATCACAATTGCACCGGGAATGATTTGACAAAGTGCCAATCCCGAATCAAAAGTACTTCCATCGAGCCATTTCCGTTTCTCTACAATATGCTTGCGTATATGAGCCGTCATAGCTAATCCACCAAAACCTGTCAACCCAATCCAAAAGAATGAGATGAAAAGGTCGAGATACGTTGGATTTTCTTTGTGTTTCATTTAAAAGATTAACAATCTAAAGTTACACATAAACCCGAAAATCAAATTGACTTTCGGGTTAAAACAAAAAACAAAAATTATCGTTTTCTTTCTGCCAAATATTCCAATGCTTGCTTCACAACATTCAGGGGCGTAAATCCAAATTCTTCATCCAATTTTTCGGCAGGAGCTGAAAATCCAAATTGGTCAAGTCCCCAAACTTTTCCATTAGTACCGACTAAACCTCGCAATGTAATTGAAAGTCCAGCGGTAAATCCAAGTGTTGGTTTATTCTTAGGCAAAATCAGTTCTTGATATTCGGCAGATTGTTGACGGAATAAACCTTCGGAAGGTACTGAAACGATTTGTGTTATCAATCCATGTTCTTTTTCTAAAATTTCTGCACCTGCAATTATGGTGCTTACTTCCGAACCACTTGCAACAAGAATAATATCGGGCAAACCCTTAACATCATTTACAATATAAGCCCCTTTTCGTGCTTGTTGAGCATCAATATAACGAGTTGAATTCTTACGAGCTGGTAAATCTTTAATGTTTTGACGAGATAAAATAAGTCCAGTTGGTATTTTATCGTTTTCCATAGCCATTTGCCAACAAACGGTTGTTTCATGTGCATCGGCTGGTCGAAGTACGAGCATTGAGTTTCTTCCCGAATGATTCTTTACACTTTCCATCAAACGAATTTGTGCTTCATGTTCAATTGGTTGATGTGTGGGACCATCTTCGCCAACTCGGAACGCATCGTGTGTCCAAATATATTTAACGGGCATTTCCATTAAGCACGACATTCGAATTGCTGGTTTCATATAATCGGAAAACACAAAGAATGTTGCACAGCCAGCAAAAACGCCACCGTGCAATGTCATTCCATTTGCAATGGCAGCCATTGTAAGTTCGGAAACTCCAGCTTCGAGAAATGCTCCGCTAAAATCGCCTTTTTTAAATGCTCCACGTTTTTTCAAATAACCATCGGTATTGTCGCTGTTCGACAAATCGGCAGATGAAATAATTAGATTTTCTACCTTATCGGCTAAGAATTCTAAAACGATTTTTGAAGCTGCACGAGTTGCTATATTTTCTTTTTGTAAAACCTTCGAGAAATCTATTTCTTCCATTTTGCCAGAATAAAACAATGCAAGTTTCTGAGCCAATGCTGGATTATTCATTCCCCATTGAGCTTGTATTTCTTTCTTTTCACGAACTTGTTTTACCTTTTTAGCCCATACCTTATTCCAATATTCCTTAACATCTTCAAATACCATAAATGGATCATTGGGATTTCCACCAAGATTTGCAATTGTTTTTTCAATCGATGCTCCAGCTTTACTTATTGGTTGCCCATGAGTGGATGTTTTGCCTTCAAAACTATTCCCATTTTCATCGACCAAACCTTTGCCCATTTTGGTTCTTCCAATAATAATTACTGGTTTGTTGGTTTCTTCGTTAGCAAGATTTAAAGCATGGCGAATTTGATTTTGATTATTCCCTTCAATTGTAATGACTTTCCAACCCCAAGCTTCGTATTTTCTTGCTGTATTTTCGCTTGTAACGTCTTTTACTTCAGTCGAAAGTTGAATTTCGTTAGCATCGTAAAACATGATGAGATTTCCCAATCCAAGATGACCTGCAATGCGACCAGCTCCTTGCGAAATTTCTTCTTGAATACCTCCATCGGAAATATAGGTGTAGATTTTATGATTCATCCAAGAACCAAATCGTTGACTGAGGAATTTCTCAGCAATTGCAGCACCAACTGCCATTGTATGACCTTGTCCAAGCGGTCCCGAAGTATTTTCGATTCCTCTATTAATGTCAACTTCGGGATGTCCGGGAGTTGAACTTCCCCATTGACGAAAGTTTTTTAATTCATCAATAGAATATAATCCAGCAAATGCGAGTATCGAATATAACATTGGCGACATGTGACCGGGGTCAAGAAAAAATCTGTCTCTGTTTATCCATTTTGTATCTGTTGGGTCGTATTGTAAAAACTCAGAATAAAGAATGTTAATGAAATCCATACCACCCATTGCTCCACCCGGATGTCCTGACTTTGATTTTTCGACCATCGCCATCGCCAATATTCTTAGATTATCGGCCGATTTATCTACCAATTTTGAATCAATCATTTTTATAATTGTTATTGTTTATACTGTTTTAAACCATCATTTAAAAAGCTTAAATAATCGTCAACATTCACATTAAATCCAGTTGGTTTTGAAATATGCTTTCCATTATTATCGAGCAATACATAATATGGTTGAGAATTTACACCAAAAGTCGATGCTTGAAAAAAACTCCATTTATTCCCGATAGTTCGTATCGTAATTTGTTGGTCTCCTAGCTTTACTGTTGTTTGTTCAGATTGAGGTAATTCAGTTCTATCATCAACATATAAAGAAATAATTACATAATCGTTCGATAACTTTTCTAAAACCGATTTCTCAGACCAAACCGAAGCTTCCATCTTTCGGCAATTTACACAGCCATGACCTGTAAAATCGAGCAATACAGGCTTGCCAACTTTTTTGGCATAAGCCATTCCTTCTTCATAATCGAAATAGGTTTGTAAGCCAAGGGGTGAATGAAGAACATCAGAGTATTTTCGTTTATCACCAACTTCGGTTTTAATGTTAGAGTTTGATGATGCATTTACATTAAAATCTTGAGTAGATAATGGAGGCGAAAAGGCATTGATTGCTTTAAGTGGAGCTCCCCACAAACCCGGAACCATATACAATGAAAACGACAAAGATATAATGGCAAGAAACAAACGCCACACCGAAATATGAGGAAGTTCAGAATCGTGAGCAAATCTAAGTTTTCCTAAAAGATACAATCCAAGCAAAGCAAAAATCACAATCCATAATACAAGAAATGTTTCTCGTGGAAGTATGCCCCAATGCGAAACCAAATCGGCAGTCGATAAAAATTTAAGCGATAATGCCAATTCAAGAAAGCCTAAAACGACCTTAACCGAATTTAACCATCCTCCCGATTTTGGCATTTTCTTAAGCCATGATGGGAACAAAGCAAACAAAGTAAAGGGCAATGCCAATGCTAACGAAAACCCAAACATTCCAATAACGGGACCTAACAAACTACCCGAAACGGCAGCTTGCACAAGCAATGTTCCGATAATCGGACCGGTGCACGAAAATGAAACCAATCCAAGCGTAAATGCCATGAAAAAGATGCTCAATAATCCCGAAGAAGAATCTGATTTTTTATCGAAAAAGTTAGACCAACTTGTTGGCAGTTGAATTTCAAATGCTCCAAGGAACGATGCACCAAAAACAATAAGCAACAAAAAGAAAAACACATTGAACCAAGGATTTGTCGACAAGGCATTCATTGCATCGGAACCGAACAATAGTGTTACAGATAAACCAAGAAGTACATAAATAACAATGATTGAAACACCATAAATAATTGCATCACGAATTCCATGTTTTTTATCGCCACGTTTTATAAAAAAGCTTACGGTCATCGGTATCATTGGAAAAACGCAAGGAGTTAATAATGCCAATAATCCACCTAGAAAACCACCAAGGAAAATCAGCCATAAACCAATTGAACTTTGTGTTTGCTGATTTTTTGATATCGGTATTTCATTAACTGTTTTCGCATTTGAAGCATCAATATCAATCAAAAAATTAGCTTGTTGTGGAGGTAAACATTTTGAGTCGTTACAAACCATAAACTCAACATAGCCTGCAATAGTTATTTTTGGTGAAGTAATTGAAACTCTTTGTTTGAATTCAACCGATGAATCGAAATAGCGAATCTTCATCATAAACGAAGAATCGTATCTTTCAATAGGTTTACGACTTGCAATAAATTTTCCTATTGTGGCAATTCCTTGTGCTTTAGTAATAACAAATGCCGTAGAAATGGGTCCACCTTTATCAATATCGGAAGAGTAAATGTGCCATGGTTTTTGAAAATCGGCTTTGCAAACAATTTCGGCTTCTTGTTTTGAAATGACGTTACTTGTAAATTTCCATTTTACGGGTTGTTCTATTTGTGCATTTGCGTTAGTAAATAGTAAAAGTAACGTAACTTGAACAATTAAATAGAATTGGTTCTTTTTGAGAAAGTGTTTCATGTGTTAATTTTTAAATACTTTAATCAAGATGTAAAAGTACAGTCAGAGTATGGCGAATCAATTTTAAGAAGGCTTAACTATCTCAGCTTTTTAATTGTTTGATTTCAGTTTTTTTACTGTCATACATTAGGTCGAAATTATAATACAGGAGGTTGGAATATTGTACTTTTACATCTAGTTGATAACAAATAAATTTTCAAATATGCGTACATTATTATTTAGTCTATTGTTGGCTACGGCATCAATAGTACAAGCTCAAGTAACCAGCCTAAGTGCTGCCGATTTCAAAAAAGCAATTGATAGAAACGATGGAATTCTGCTCGATACCCGTTCGCAAGGCGAATACGCTCGTGGTCATATTGCAGGTTCTCGAATGATTGATTTACAAGACCCAAACGTATCGAAAACATTATTGGCATTGCCTAAAGATAAACCCTTGTATTTGTATTGTTATTCGGGAGCTAGAAGCATGAGCATTGCATCATTCTTAATGCAAAATGGTTACACTAAGGTTTACAATATGCAACGAGGATTAATTGATTGGAGCAATAACGGATTACCTCTAGTAACAGGAAATACTGCACCAAGTCAACCACAACCCGATGCTATGAGCGTAGCTGATTTCCAAAAACTATTGACTGAAAAAGGATTCGTATTTGTCGACTTTTATGCTCCATGGTGTGCACCATGTAAACAAATGATGCCAATGATGGAAGAGTTGAAAAACGAATATAAGGGTAAAATTAAAATGGTAAAAATCAATTCTGATGCCAGTAAAGATGCTGCACAAAAAGCTGGAGTTACAGGAGTTCCCTATTTACTATTATATAAAAATGGGAAAGCTATTTACACCAAAGACGGTCTAGCTCAAAAAGACGAGTTGAAAAAAGTATTTGATAGTAATTTGCGTAAAAAATAAACAGATGAATAAAACTACGTTAGTAATTGGAGCTTCAACAAATTGCGAAAGATATTCTTTTAAAGCAATAAAAGCATTAACGAATAATGGACACAATGTGTATGCATTAGGTCTAAAAAATGGAGCCGTAAATGGAATTACATTCGACACAGAAAAAATTCAATATCCCGATGTTGATACTGTTACATTGTACATTGGAGTACAAAATCAGGCGAGCTATTACGATTATATTGAATCATTAAATCCGAAACGTGTAATCTTTAATCCCGGAACGGAAAACGACGAATTTGAAGATCGATTGATAAAAAAAGGGATACAAGCTGTTGAAGAATGTACCCTTGTTTTACTTGCAACAAGCCAATATTAAACGATTAAATCACCCATTGCAGCATCATCAACAATCCATTCTAAATTTCCTTTAGTTGGATTGATGTATGATGCTGGATATGATTCCCAATTATCTTTCTTCTGTAATATCGTTTTGAGAATTGAGCGTTTATCGGCTCCTATAACAACAAAACTAATATTACGAGCATTATTTATAACCGTTCCCGAAAGACTTATTCGTTGTTGATTTGTTTCAGGATGAACAGCTGTTACGTAATTTCGTTTGTCGGTAAGTAACTGCATTTGATTTGGAAATATTGATGCCGTGTGTCCATCATTTCCCAATCCTAAAAGAACAAGATCGAACTCTGGCATTTTATTCTTTTGAGAAAATAATACCTTTTTGTTTAGGAAAGCAACTTCATCTTCAGCATTATTTTCACCTCGAATAAAACATTTTCGAATATTGAAATCTTGTACATGGTCGAAGAAAATTCGTTTAGCTTCGCCATAATTACTTTCTAAGCTTGAACTTGGAACACAACGTTCATCAACCCAATAAAAGGTAATTCGTTGCCATTCAATTTCGGTTTTATGTTCTCTCCAGTATTGAAATAATGCTTTGGGAGTATTACCACCAGATATTGCAATACTAATACCTTCATCATTTTCAGATAATAGACGATTAATTTTTTCAGTAATATATGCTGAAATCGCTTCGGTTGAATGTAATACAGATATTTTCATTTTCGATGTTTTTTGTTGTTGGGGCAAGCCTTGTGCTTGCCCTTGAATCTGCCCTTGTGACCATTAGGTCAAGCACGAGGCTTGACCCTACAGTTCACAATATTTGCAATCAGATGATAGATTATTGCAAGGATATCGCCATACTTGGTCACCTTCAATTAGGTCGTCGACACAATCGGGACCCCATGTTCCAGCAGGATAGCCATACAATTTGCTATTCGGATTCGTTTTCCATTCTTGAAGAATAGGTTCAACAAATTCCCAAGCAGCTTCAACAGCATCGCCACGAGTAAAGAGTGATGCATCGCCAATCATACAATCGTGAATCAAACGCTCGTAAGAATTAGGCAGATATTGATTTGAAAGTTCTGAATATTTAAAATCCATATTAGCAGGTTGAACATTAAACCCAGCACCAGGCACTTTCATTCCAAATTTAAGAAGCAAGCCTTCATCAGGTTGAATACGAATAACAAGTATATTTTCGGCTCCTCCATTTTCAATTGATTTAAGTAAATGTGGATGTGGAGTTGGTTTAAAATAAACTACAATTTCGGTTGCACGAGTTGGCATTTTTTTTCCTGTTCGCACATAAAATGGAACGCCTCCCCATCGCCAATTATCTATATAAAACTTAAGTGCCACAAAAGTTTCTGTTCTTGAATCATCTGCAACACCAACTTCTTGTTTGTAACCAATAACATGATCGCCTTTTATTGTTGATTCAGTATATTGTCCACGGATTACATTTGTTTCTATATCATCTTTGCTAAGAGGTCGAAAAGATTGAAAAACTTTCAAAACTTCGTTTCTTATTGCATCGGCAGTAATAACAGTTGGTGGTTCGATTGCTGTTAATGCTACTAATTGCAAAAGATGATTTTGCAACATATCTCGTAAAGCTCCTGAACTATCGTAATAGCCTCCACGCCCCTCAACACCGAGACTTTCGGCTGAAGTAATTTCGACTCTTTCGATATAATTTCTGTTCCAAAGAGGTTCGAAAATTCCATTAAAAAAGCGTGTAACTAAAATATTTTGTGCTGTTTCCTTCCCAAGATAATGGTCGATACGATATATTTGAGATTCACTAAAGTGTTTTAGTAATTTTTTGTTCAAATCTTTAGCAGTCTGTAAATCATAACCAAATGGTTTTTCAACAATCAACCTTCTCCAACTATCTTTATTGCATTGTCCACAAATACTTATTTTACCAAGATTTTTAGATATTACTTCGTAAAGAGAAGGAGGTGTTGAAAGATAAAATATATAATTTCCATTCGTATTATATTTTTCATCAAGTTTTATTAATGTCGACTTTAATAGCAGATAATCATTTGCTTGAGATGTATCAATTGTTACATAATACAGTTTCGAAACAAAACGATTTACAGTATCTGAATTGAGACTTTCTTTGCGAGAAAAAGACTCAATACCTTGTTTCATCTTTGAACGAAATGTTGTGTCAGAAAAAGACGAACGACCAACCCCCAAGATTGCAAATCCTTCGGGAAGCATATTCTGTTGTTCAAGTTCATAAACAGCAGGTATTAGTTTACGCCAGGTTAAATCGCCCGACGCTCCGAAGATTACTAATATGTGATTTTCAGGTTTCATCGTATTTATGTGCTAATGAGATAATGTACTGATGAGGAAATTATTTTTCAACTCAAAACTCAAAATTTAAAACTCAAAACTATTTTTTCACTGCATGTCCACCAAACTGATTTCGCATTGCAGCAACCAGTTTCATTCCAAATGAATCGTCTTGACGTGATGCAAAACGAGTAAAAAGTGACGATGTAATAACATGAGCTGGTACATCTAAATCGATGGCAGCTTGAACCG
>Ga0302286_10000293_pt1 | contig 41519 bp, 44 predicted proteins | sample III_Fen_E2_3_FD_198765 | JGI IMG/M metagenome (GOLD analysis project Ga0302286, IMG submission 198765) | Peat permafrost microbial communities from Stordalen Mire near Abisko, Sweden - III_Fen_E2_3 | ecosystem: Environmental > Terrestrial > Soil > Wetlands > Permafrost | place: Sweden: Abisko...
ATCCATCCAATCGTCTAATTGGCTGAAATCTTCAATGATATTGTCTTGTAACTGATTGATTGTCATAATCTATTTGTTTGTTATTCAGTGTTAAGCGTTCCGCGTTCCGCGTTCCGCGTTCCGCGTTCCGCGTTCCGCGTTTCAGGTTTAATGTTAGAAATATTTGTTTTTTGTTTTTTTTTACTTACCTCTTACCTCTTACTTCTTATTCCTCACCTCTCATTCCTCTCTTCTAACTCAGCATTCCCACCACTCGTTTCAACGCATCAATAAAAATATCAATTTCTTCTTTTGTATTATAAAATGCAAAAGAAGCCCTCACTGTTCCCGGAATACCGAATGAATCGATCAGCGGTTGTGCACAATGATGCCCTGTCCGTACGGCTATACCCAGCTTGTCAAGCAACATGCCCACATCATAGGGATGAATGTTCCCTACCAGAAATGAGATTACCGAACTCTTTTCAGCTGCGGTACCAAAAATTCTCATACCTTCTATTTCCAACAGTTTGCCGGTTGTATACGTCATCAATTCATGTTCATAAGCGGCGATGTTTTCCAGTCCAATGTTTTGAACATACCGTATCGCTTCAGCCAGTGCTGTGGATCCAATATAATCGGGTGTGCCGGCTTCGAACTTGAAGGGAATCACATTGTAGGTTGTTTTCTCGAACGTAACAGTCGATATCATTTCACCACCACCCTGGTAGGGAGGAATCGCATTCAGCCATTTCTCTTTTCCGTAGAGAACGCCAATACCCGTTGGCCCATAAATCTTGTGAGCTGAGAATACATAAAAATCGGCATCCAGTTCTACTACATTCACCGGGATATGAGGCACAGCCTGTGCACCATCTATCAATACCGGAATGTCTTTCTCGTGGGTAATTCTGATAATCTCTTTAATTGGATTGATGGTCCCCAGTACATTCGAAACATGGGCAATCGACACCAGCCGGGTCTTTTCATTCAGCAACGACTCGAATGCCTTCATATCCAGTTCACCCCGTTCGTTGATAGGAACCACCCGTAGTTTCATTCCTTTACGTTCGCACAACATTTGCCAGGGTACAATGTTGGAATGATGCTCCATCATGCTGACCACAATTTCATCACCTTCTTTACAAAATGCATCCCCAAACGAAGTGGCCACCAGGTTAATTGCTTCGGTGGTCCCACGTGTGAAAATGATCTCTTCGCGTTTGGCAGCATGCAAAAAATCAGCAACTGTTGTCCGTGCTTCTTCATGAGCTTCCGTAGCTTTCTGACTCAGGTAGTGAACACCACGGTGAATATTGGCATTGATATGATAGTAGGCGTACTCTATTTTTTCCACCACGCAGCGTGGTTTTTGGGTGGTAGCTGCATTATCGAAATAAATAAGATCCTTGTTGTATACTTTCTCCTCTAAAATCGGGAAATCAACCCGTATATGTTGTATTTGTTCTTTATCCATACGAATGAAACTCATTAAACGTCTTTTTTGTTTTGCAAAAGTACGTTTTTTTTAAAAAGTAGACAAATAAACACGCAAACGAACTGTTGATTATTGCTTATGCCTTTTCCGTTGAAATGAGTAATTCCTCATTCTAAAACTGAAACGATAAATAATTTACACTAAAAAACTAAACTGCATCTTGAAATGAATGTGAAAATGGGCTACTTCCTATATTCAAATCATTATACCTTACTATTTTATAAAAAACTCGAAAATGTCTGACAAGTCAATTCCCGACTTGGTCGAAGAAGTTTGCCAATTCAGGTACGAAATATTTATCGAAGGAAATTCTGAGTTAGTAAAAAACTGATTGATTTTTTTGAAATTAGAAAATATTGTTTTATTTTTGTAAAAGTTTGAGACACATTGTAAGAATGCCCTGTTCTTTTTAAATTCAAGAATTTCTCAACCCTTTTTTTTCATCCTCCCTGTATTTTTTCCGAATAAAATGCTGTAAGATTCTTTACTCTATTTATGGTACCGGTTCTTTACCCGTTTTAGTTCCCTTTTACAATAATACTTACAAAATACTTACACAACACTTAGAAAATACTTAGAAAATACTTAGATAATACTTATTTATATAGAGAAGTATTATTCTTGTTTTATGTAAGTTGAAGGGATATTTTCCCTTAGAACGGGTAAAAAACCGGAACAAAAGGGGTGAATAACAGGAATGAAATGGGAGAGATTCACGGAAAGCCGGAGAAATACGGGATGTTGTCCAATTCAGTGGACATAGTAGGTAATGTGAAGTTTACAGCCGGAGTAATATTGACCGTAGAACCGGAATTAGTTTTAATGCAAAAAAAAAATACCGTAATTTTAAATAAATCGAAGAATTCAGCGAATAATTGGATGATTGTTGCAAAATTATTTATTAGCAACGAGAGAATAAAATAATAACAGTTAAAAGATAAACTTTTTGTCGTCGAGGTACGAGACACAAAAACGTTTTTTCAATAAAATCTATCGCAAATCATTTTTTTTATTCGCGATATGGAAATCGCGAGACCCAAGGCAAATAAAGTATCCGGTACGTAGTTTTCATCATAAAGAAAATAATGAAAGGTAGAAACAGAAATATTAATCTTTTATGAGTAAAATATAGTTATTTCTTGAATCGAATGTGTTAAGTTCTTCGGGTGTTATAACGCGCAAATTATCAATATTCTTAAATATGTAAAAAGGCATTGGTTTTTCAAAGCGGTTCTGACATAAAAACAACTGAAAAGGAGGAATCTTAGGAATAAATATTCCTTTGTGATAAACCGAGTCTTTTAAAAAATCATTAAAATCAAATGGCTTTGCCTGAAAAAAAGGGTCTCTGTTTTCATATATCGAGATACCTTCAATTTTGTCGTTCAGTTTAGGTGTATACAGTTACGAAAAGACAGGAAAGAAAAACAGGCAAAGGATTGCTGTAAAGAAATTTTTTTTTATCATATCTGATTTTTGTTAAGTGATTATAAATTAATAATATAGTTTGAATGGTTGAAAAATCCAGTTAACTATGCATTTAAACGTATAATTAGATAATTGCAATTTATGCCATTACTATCTGAATTAAATATTCTGATATGGTATTTAGAAATGAATAGTTTTCTTGCTTTTTTAAATTAACAATAATCATGCCTTTTTTGTTAAATCTGAAAAGAAATATTTAAATTAAAATGCTGAAAATGTGATATTCAATGGTTAGCTCTATTTATTTAATACAAAAATATTGTGAGCATAAGTATACAGTGATTTATTAAATAAATTCCAACTGTTTTTTATATGCAGTAATGTAAAACCGGTAATGTCAGTTATCAAATAATAAATGAGAATAAATACTTTCAGGAATTTTTTTAATAATAGTTTTATATATTGGAGGTGTTAAGAAAAGTTTGTACTTTTGAACCATAAATAATCAGCACGCTTATTGCAAACAAGATTCAGAATTTATTCATTTAGAACTGTTTATTTTGAAAAAAAACATTGTTTCAGTTTTTATCTTTTAATATTGATTGTTAATGTGATTTTAAGGCAATAAACAGACTAAAAGTGGAAAACAGCATTTTTTTTAAATTAATAAGTTTAATGGCTCAGGATTTTTTATTATTATAAAACAAAAAAACGATCAATGAAATTTAAGAAAATATTTAAATATTTGTTCATTCTCCTGGTGATAGGCGCTGTTTTATTAGCCTATGCATCACTGGAAACAAGATGGGTTAAAATCACAAATGTTACTATTGAATCACATGACATACCCCTCTCTTTTGATGGTAAGCGGATTGTGTTTGTATCCGACATCCATCATGGTGAAGCATTGTCCAGGGAGCGTGTGATGAAACTCGTACAACGCATAAATGACTTACATCCTGATATTATTATACTGGGTGGGGATTACAGTTCGCGCGAAGAAAAATACATCATACCCGTATTCGACGAATTGAGAAACCTGAAAAGCAAGTATGGTATTTTTGGAGTTATGGGCAATCACGATTATTTTGTAAACGGTGATTTGACTATTAAAATGATGAAGCGAAACGGAATCAACCTTTGCGATAACAAATCGTACTGGGTAAAGATAAACCGGGATAGCATTAAAATAGGAGGAGTTGATGACCCTTCGGGAAATGTTCAGGTATTGGATAGCACTATTTACGATGTCCACCCGAAAGATTTTTGTATACTAATAGCACACCAGCCTAACTATGTGAAGACTATCCAAACAAATTTAGTAGACTTAACTCTTTCTGGTCACACACATGGCGGGCAAGTAACCTTTTTCGGTTTATGGGCTCCTATTCTGCCTTCGGATAATGGATTATGGGCAAGCCTTACTTTCTCAAAAGAAGGTCAAAAATACTGTTACGGACTCTATCAACGCAACGGAACAATGCAATCGTATATTACATCCGGGATCGGCACCAGATCACCACATTTCCGCTTCTTTCGCAGACCCGAGATTGCGGTACTGGAATTAAAGAAAAAATGAACCGCTGAAACACTCACGCATGTAACTGCGAGTACCTGCATTGATCTAAAACGATGTATTCTGAAACAAGAAACAAATGAATCGGTTATTTTTACTTCTGTATTCCATGCTTTTCTGTGGGCTGATTTCCTGCAGTGGGACAGGTAAATCAAACGTAACTATTAGAGCTGTTGAGAAAACAGACAGTTGTAACCTGAATGCAGAAAATAGGTACGAAGTTTACTTACCTGCGAGGAATAGTACTGATGATAAATTACCGTTGCTGGTAATTATCGACGCGCACGGGAGTGGTCAGTTTGCCCTGAATAAATTTAAAAGGGGAGCTAATGAGTATCCTGCAGTACTCATTGCTTCCAATCTCATTAAAAACGGGCTTGCGGGGTATAAGGAAGCCATCCAGACCTTGATAGAGGATGTGCGTTCAAAATATCCGATAAGTAAGATTATTTTCATGACCGGCTTTTCAGGAGGAGCGCGAATGGTGCTTGACTATGCAATGACTCATCCTCTGAATGGTTTGATCCTATGCGGGGCATTGGCGAATCCTGATCAGATGAATGCTGTCCGGTGTCCTGTAATATCCATTTCAGGAATGGACGATTTTAATTTTATGGAAACAGCCCAATACCTGTTTAATGAACAACAGACTCCGGCTAACCTGAAGATTGAACTGACCAATGCCTCCCACAGCTGGCCTGACAGTATCCTGTTGACCAATGCACTGGGGTTCCTCAATTTCACGGGTGAAGGTGGAGATATAGCTTTCAGGAATGAGCCACAATTCAAGAAGTTTTGCCTGTATGAACAAGGCAGAATTAATTCGCTGACACAGCAGGTGGATTTACTGAAAGCGTTGCTGATTGCCCGCAACATGGCTTTTACAGAACCATTCAATGGCGATGCGGGTTTTGCTTCGACCTACCAGGCATTAAAAGCAAATCCAAACTATATAAGCCAGTTAAACCGGTTGGGAAAATGTCTTCAGTATGAAACCAGCGTACGGCAATCCTATGTAGATGCCTTTCAGATAAAAGATACACTTTGGTGGAAAAAAGAGATCGGCACCACGAACGAAAAAATAAAAACAGAACAAGATTCGTATACAAAGGATATGTACCGGAGAATAAAAGGTTTTTGGGGAATTGCCAGTTATTCACTGTGCAAACAAGCCATCAATTCGCAAAATACAGAATCGTTGACTAAGATCCTGTCCATTTACCGGATGCTGGAACCGGAGAACCCGGATATGCTTTACTTTTCAGCGTTCCCTGCCTTTTGGAAAGGAAATAATGAAACTACCCTTTCCGCTCTTAAGAAAGCACTAAAAGTAGGTTTCTCTGACAGAAACCAGCTAAAAAAAGACTTTCCTGAATCCATCACTTCAAAGCTTTAATGCGATTAAATGACTGTTCAATGAAACAGAAGAGGTATCATGTGAAAATAATCCTCTGTTATTTGACGAAACTTTAAATCCGTATGAAATGTAATTCAGTCAGTTTATTTTCATTACCAGCTGATCGGAAAATAGTCTTTCAGAAACTGCCCACTCCAGTGCTTGCCGGTGTTGATACCATCAATAAACGGATCGCATACCCGGGCAGCACCATCCACAATATCCAACGGTGGTTGAAAATCATGCAACTCTTGTTTGTGTTTTGATAATTCGGCAGGATCTTCGTCAGTGACCCAACCTGTATCAACAGCATTCATGAAAATGCCATCTTTTGCAAGATCGCTGGCTGAAGTGTGTGTGAGCATATTGAGAGCCGCTTTCGCCATGTTGGTATGCGGATGCCTGTCAATTTTATTAAAAGTATGAAACTTTCCTTCCATGGCTGAGACATTCACTATGTGTTTATTTCCGGTGTAATCTTTTCGCATCAATGCAATTAGCCGGTTGCACAGGACAAATGGTGCTATCGAGTTAACAAGCTGCACTTCCATTATTTCGACCGGTTCAATCTGTCCTAATTTCAACCGCCAGGAATTGGTCTTTCTTAAGTCGACCTGTTGAAGATCCACATCTAATTTTCCTTCAGGGAAAAGTTCTACGGCTTCGTTGGAATTGTCGAAACTATAGGGAATTTGTGAGAGTTGAGCGGAAGACTTAATACCGATTCCCGGAGTCCGTACATTCCATCGTACTGTCATTGGTTTATCTGTGTCAGGACCCAACCCGTTAAACGATTCGATTTCGGCAATACACTGTTGATGGTGCTGAAGTAATAACTGCACATCGTCAGAATACTCACGAAACGGAAGCGACTCATTGGCCATTAAATGGGCATAATAAGCGGCAGGTCTTCTGACAGTCTGTGCGGCATTATTTATCAGGATATCAAGCCTCTCATATTTATTCTCGACATACGTTGCAAATAATTCCACACTGGGAATATGGCGGAGATCGAGCCCATAGATGTGCAGCCGGTGACTCCAGTCAGAAAAATCCTTTTCTTTGGCAAACCGGATCGCTGAATCGGCAGGAAAGCGAGTGGTCGCTATCACTGATGCTCCGGAGCGTAACATCATCAACGTGGCATGGTAGCCTATTTTAAGCCGTGAACCGGTAATAAGTGCTACCTGACCCGTCATATTGCAGGTTTGAAAGCGCTTTGCATAATTCAGATCGCCGCACTCGGTACACATCGAGTCGTAAAAATGATGGATTTCGGTATATTTCTTTTTGCACACGTAACAATTGCGTTCGGAGGTCAGATAATGTTTCTCATGTGTGGCTGCTGATTCAGGAATGGAAATTTGAGCAGGTGCTTCAAATACACTGGCAGTACGGGCACTTCGAATACTTGATGCTGCACGGGTCTTGCGGTTAATCTCTGTGATTTCTTCCCGTTTAGCCAGTTTTACACCTTTGTTTCTCTTTTTAATTTCAGCCCTGTCAGGTCGTGTTATTTGACCGGCAACCATCATTAGTTTGATACGTTGCTCTTCCGGCATATGGATCAACTGATCACCGTTTTCCAGCAACTTTTGTAAAACTGAAATGCAATTATCTATCTCACTCGTATTTAATATTCCTTTTTGCGATTTACTACTCATTATTAATTTCCTTTATTGACTTAATTTGCAAAGGTAATGGTGTTTCCGGTTAATCGATGCATGTAACATGGTTAATTCTCTGGAATTTCAAATACCTTTAACATGGCAGTTAATAGGGGATTGTATTCTTTCCCGTTATTTGAAATAATTTTATTAAATTTTGGGGTGTTAAAAAGAGTTCGTACTTTTGAAAAAAAATCAATAAATATATCAAACAATGAAAGGAATTAAACTGGTAGCTTTATTTTTGTTTTTGATGAATTTAATTCAAATTACTTATGCTCAAAAAAAAATGCCCGAACTTCATGCAACATCCAATACTGCCGATATACTTGATGGCAAGATGCTAAGGAAAGGGTACTGGACGATCTCACCTGCAACCAGGTCTGATGTCTATACTGCATTAAGTAATAAAGGTACTTTTTATACCGATCTGGACTCAATTAATTTCAAGATGGATAAGAAACATGATACGTTTGATTTTGTTATAGTATTGAATGGAAAAGATTCCGCTTTTACGCAAATTAAATATTTACTTCCTCCATTAGAGAAACTAAAAAAAACCGGAAAATATAATTACTCCGATAAACGTATTGTTCCTGCATTCAGCTATCAATCAAAAGAAAATCCAAATCTGAAAAAAGTAAGGCAAGAACTCCGGTTAGACTCCATTGCCGGATCAGGAAATGAAGTTGCGAGAATACTGAATTTAATGCATTGGGTTCATGCTACAATCACGTATGATGGAAACGGAAAAAATCCAAAGATTAAAAATGCAATAGATATTATCAACGTTTGCAGGTCCGAACGGAGAGGAGTTAATTGCCTGATGATGGCCACGGTTTTAAATGAATGTTATTTATCCATGGGAATAAAATCGAGGTATATAACCTGTTTGCCGAAAGAAACGAAATTTGATGATTGTCATGTCATAAATATGGTTTACTGCAACGACCTGAAGAAATGGATCTGGATTGATCCGACTTTTGATGCTTATGTCATGAACGAAAATGGAGAATTTCTGGGTATCGCTGAAGTAAGAGAACGCCTTATAAAAGGTAAAACCTTAATTTTAAATCCGGAAGCTAACAGGAACAGGATGGAATCGCAGACTAAAGAGTTTTATTTAGAAAACTACATGGCAAAAAATCTCTACCGGTTGGAATGTCCTGTTACGAGTGAATATGATGCTGAAACATATAAAGAAGGTAAAACAGTAACCTATTTGCAATTGTTACCTGTAGATGGTCAGGAACAAATCAGAGAAATGGATAAAACCTTTATAACGAATAATCCGGATTGCTTTTGGGCAAAGCCGGAAATTAAATAGAGGTAAGAAGAAAGGAGTGAGAAATGAGGAATGAGAGATGAGTGAAGAAAAAGAAAATTATTAATTGTTCATTATTAATTATTCATTAATTCGTTACAGCTAAACAGGCCTGATATTTGTTTCTAATCAGTAAATAACTAAAAGTTGGGCTATGCGCAAGATCATTCACATCGACATGGATGCTTTTTTTGCTTCTGTTGAACAACGGGATAACCCTGAATATAAGGGTAAACCGTTGGCAGTAGGGTATGCAGGAGCACGCGGTGTTGTTGCGGCTGCCAGTTATGAGGCAAGGCAATACGGAGTCAATTCGGCCATGGCTTCGAAAATGGCACTTCGAAAATGCCCTCAACTGATTTTTGTATTACCCCGTTTTGACGTGTATAAATCGATATCCAGGCAGATCATGGGTATCTTTCACGAATATACCGACCTGGTAGAACCTCTGTCGTTGGATGAAGCTTTTCTGGACGTTACTGAAAACCATATGCAAATAGCTTCGGCTATACAAATAGCTCACGAGATTAAGCAAAAAATACGTGAGACGGTCGGGCTTACTGCTTCGGCCGGTGTTTCTTTCAACAAATTCCTGGCTAAGATCGCTTCCGATTACAAAAAACCTGACGGTCTGTTTGTAGTAATACCTGAAGCTGCTGAACAATTCGTCGAATCACTTGCCATCGAACAGTTTTACGGTGTCGGCAAGGTGACGGCGGAACGGATGCATCAGTTGGGTATACGTACAGGTGCAGATTTAAAGCAATGGTCGGAACAGGGACTGGTTACTAATTTTGGAAAAGCCGGGCATATTTATTATCTAAATGCCCGGGCAATCGATGAAAGACCGGTTCAATCTCAACGGACCCGAAAATCGGTAAGCTCCGAAACTACTTTCGAAAAGGATATGGATTCCTATGAAGAATTAAGACTGGAACTTGAAAAGGTAACCCAGGACGTAATTCAATATATCAGCAAAAATAATTACAAAGGACGAACGGTCAGTCTGAAAATAAAATATGCCAATTTTAAAATCATTTCACGCAGTAAAACATTCCCGGCATTTATATCCGACTATGAAACATTATTTGAAGCCGGATCGGAATTATTGAAGCTGGTCGACCTCTCAACAAAGGTTCGGTTGATTGGGATCGGCATACGAAATAATGAAGAAGTCAGTTGGACTGACGATACCCAACTTCGAATCAGGTTTAAAGAAGATAATGTACTGTAGTTTCCATTTTGCAAAAAATATAAAAAACAATTACTAAAAATAGATGTTGAAAGGCATTTTGAAAAGTAAAAGTCATATCCGAAATTAGTATGTATTTATTGTACATAATAATTAATGCATAGCTTGACACAACTTTCGAAAGTTGTATATATCTTTGTACTATTAAATTATATAGATATGCCTAAACTATATGAGTATTTTGGATTGGTATTTCTTTTTTATTCTAAGGAACATGAACCAATACATGTTCATGGAAAGTTTCAGGATACAGAGAGTAAAGCAGAGATTGTTTTTGAAAATGGGAAGTTCAAAAAAATAATTGTTAAAGATGTTCAAGGTAAAATGCCTTTGGATGCACAAAATATGAAGAAGTTCAAAAAGGTTGTTGAGGTATATCGAGATGATATTATTCGCAAATGGATCGATTTCTTTGTTTATGATATTGATTTTTCGCCGGAAAACATCACAAAAAAACTATAATATGATGGTAATCTCAATTATAAAAGCTGAATATATAGGAGAATACATTATTCAATTTTTTTTCTCCGATGGAGTGGAAAGAACTATAGACTTTTCATTTTTTTTAAAAAATGCCAGAAATAGTATGACAAGAAAATATCTGGATAAAAATTTGTTTAAAAAATTCACTATTCATTACGGAGATATTGTTTGGAATGATTTCGAATTGTGTTTCCCTATTTGGGATTTACACGAAGGAACTATATAAAACTTAAAGGTCGTTTTTATATTTTCACTTGTTCACCGAAGTTTTAAGCAGAATAAATTGGAAGTGGAACTATTAGATTCACGATCAGCTACTTGTCAATCAATAAGTATGTACAGGTTTGATGAATGTGAAATTTTCATATCGTCTTATTTTATAATAATGCATACTTATTGTCAGATAAAAGTTTACATTAAAGAAGTCCGATCTTAATAATTATTTATCTGCAATCTTTTGAAAAATATGAAAATAGCAAAAACGAAACTTTATTGAAAAAGAAGCGTTATTTTTGTAATGGTATTTTATTAAAATAGCTATCCTCCATGAGACGACCTGAAATTTTAAATAGCCTTCGTGAAATAATTCACAGAGAAGCTCCTTCTGCAAAAGTAATACTCTATGGTTCAGAGGCACGAGGTGATGCAGGATGGGATAGTGATATAGACTTGTTGATTTTATTGGATAAAGATAAAGTGACTCTGGAAGATGAGACAAAAATTACTTTCCCGATTTATGAGTTGGAACTTAAAGCCGGACTGCTCATTAGCCCTATGGTAATGGCAAAAAAAATATGGTATAATCGTCCATTTAAAACTCCATTTTATATTAATGTAATGAATGAGGGAATTGAACTATGAAACAGACATTGGATGATGAAAGTATTCATGGATTGGTTGGTTATCGGATTCAACGATCAAAAGAAACGATGTTGGAAGCTCGATTAATGATTAAAGAAGGTTATCTGAATGGGGCTATTAACAGGTTGTACTATGCTTGTTATTATATTGTAAATGCTTTGTTGATAAAGAACGGTATTTCTGCACAAACACATGGTGGAGTAAAGCAAATGCTTGGACTTCATTTTGTTGTAACAAATAAAATTCCCCCGAAGATAAGTAATATCTATTCTACATTGTTCGAGAAAAGACATAGCAGCGATTATGACGATTTTGTTTTTTATGATTTAGAAACAGTAGAAAAACTTTATTCTCAAGCTTCTGAATTCCTTGAAACAGTAGAAAAATTATTAGTAAAGTAAAAATAATTGTTTAAAACTAATTCCGGCTAAATTTCTTCAATGAAATTTAGCCGGAATTATTTTTTTTTGCAATTAATATTAAGACAATAAAACTTTTCCAAACACATTCATAGTCACAAATCAACAATTTTTAACCGCTGATCGTATGGCAAGTGTGAAAAAAGGTAGTACTTTTGTATGATTTTTCCCGAAAACTGCTTTCTGCAAAACCAGCGTACCAAAATGAATAAAACAGTACTTACCAAATTTACACCGCACATTGCTGCATTCCTGTTATTTGTCGTAATTTCGTTTATGTATTTCTCTCCGGTACTGGAAGGAAAACAATTGCTTGGTCATGATACTGAGAGTTGGATGTGCATGGCGAAAGAAACTCTGGATTACAATGCCACCCATAATGATGTCACATTGTGGACCAACTCTATGTTTGGAGGTATGCCCACCTACCAGATCTCTATGACCCAACCGTACAACCTGATTAAGTATGTGGAAGATTTGATTCATATTTTCCCGAATACGGTGTATAACCTGATGTTATACCTGATCGGGTTTTATATTTTGTTGCTGGCATTTAAGGTAAATCCGTGGCTGGCAATCGTGGGAGCGATAGCGTTTTCATTTGCTTCCTATAATTTTATCATTATACTGGCGGGACATAATTCAAAAGCTATTACCATTGCCTATATGGCACCGCTTATCGGGAGTGTGTTTATGGCATTCCGCCGAAAACGGGTGTTGGGAGCATTGTTGACTGCTTTTTTTCTAAGTCTGGCAATTCGTGCCAATCACGTTCAGATTCTCTATTACACAGTCTTTATATTGATTATCCTTGCTGTCGTAGAATTTATTTACAGCATTAAAGAAAAAGAAATTGCCGGTTTCCTGAAAACAAGCGGTATGTTGATAGCAGCTGCATTGGTAGCAGTTGGAATGAACGCCACTTCGCTGCTGACAACCAACGAATACAGCAAAGCAACCATGCGGGGAGAATCGAACGGATTAACCGTGGATACTCAGAATTCACAACATGGACTGAATAAAGATTACATCACTCAATGGAGCTACGGAATTGGTGAAACCATGACATTGTTGATCCCTGATTTTAAGGGTGGGGGCAGTGGCGGAGCACTAACTTCTGACAGTGAAACAGGTAAAAGGTTGACAAGTCTGGGTGCACCTGATGTAAACAAAATAATGAAAGAAACCCAATTCCCGCTTTACTGGGGTTCTCAACCATTCACTTCGGGCCCTGTATACATTGGTGCGATCATCTGCTTCTTATTTGTATTAGGCTTATTTTTGGTGGATAAACGTACCAAATGGTGGTTATTGCCTATAATTGGTTTAACTCTTATGCTGGCATGGGGCCGTAACTTCATGTGGCTGACTGATATTTTTATTGACTATGTGCCCTTATATAATAAGTTCCGTACTGTATCCATGATGTTAGTGGCTACAGGTTTTGGAATGACTTTGATGGCTATATTGGCTTTAAAGGAAGTTTTTACTGTAAAAAACAAACAGAAACTAATACGCCCTGTACTAATCAGTGCAGCCATAGTAGGTGGAATTGCATTAATTTTTGCGTTGATCCCTTCTTTGTCGGGTGACTTTATATCTCCTGCCGACGCACAATATACCGGGAATAATGCTTTCCTGAAAGAAACTCTTCCACTGGACAGGGCTGGTTTGTTACGGGCTGATGCATTCCGTTCATTGATGTATATTCTTCTGTCAGCCGGTTTGATCTGGTTATATGCAAAGAATTATATAAAGCAAAATCTGACCTATGTTTTATTTGGTATTTTGATTTTGTTTGATTTGGCACCTGTTGCAAAACGTTATTTGAATAATGATAATTTTCAACGTCCCCGTCATTTTGAAACACTGATAACACCCTCTAAGGCGGACAATTTTATATTGCAGGATAAGTCGCAATTCCGGGTGTTGGATGGAACAGTTAGTATTTTCAATGATGCTTCACCTTCGTATTTCCATAAGAATATAGGCGGTTATCATGCTGCCAAACTGCGTCGCTATCAGGAACTGATTAACATGCATGTTGAAAAGGAGGTAGGACGGTTGTTTGGTGCGTTTGGTAGGGCAACTACTCCTCAGGTAATCAACAATACGATGGATTCATTAGGGGTGCTGAATATGTTGAATATGAAGTATCTGATTTACAGTAAAGAAGCCGCCCCGGTCATTAATCCTCATGCCAATGGAAATGCCTGGTTTGTAAATAATATCAGGATTGCCGATAATGCAAATGATGAAATGCGAATGGTTGGCGAAATCAACACGAAGAAAGAATTGGTGGTAGACAAATTATTTGCTTCGCAATTGCCTGCCAAACTTAATCCTGATACAACAGCACGTATCTCTTTGAAATCATATGAACCGAATGATTTGGTATACAACTTTAGTTCAAAGACCGATCAGGTAGCTGTTTTCTCGGAAATATATTACAAAGATGGTTGGAATGCTTATATCGATGGAAAAATAGTACCATATGTACGTGCCAATTACTTGTTACGAGCCATGCCACTTAAAGCCGGAAATTATGAAATAGAATATAAATTTGAACCTAAATCCTACAGCATAGGAAATAGCATAGCATTGATTTCGTCTTTGTTATTACTATTGGGTATAATTGGGTATGTATTTTTGCTGTGGAATAAGAGCAGAAAGACTGCGATCAATGCATAAAATTGGAAAAGAAAATTTCTATATAAAATGTCGAAAAATAAATCAAAAGTAAGTAAGCCTATTTTTTTGAAATTCCATTTAACCTCTACCATCAGTATGTCGATGGTCTTGTTTCTGGTGGGATTAGTATTCCTACTCCTACTTGTGGCTCGTGATTTGAGTACGTATGTAAGAGAGAATATCAATTTATCAATCATCATGGATGATGCTTCCGGTCGTCAGGATGCCAAGCGGGTAGAAGATTATCTGAAAGCCTCCCCGTATGCCAAATCAGTGGAATATATTTCAAAAGAAGATGCGTTAAAAGATCATATTGCCAATTTAGGGGAAAATCCAAAAGAGTTTTTGGGTTATAATCCATTGAAAGCATCCATTGAGGTGAAATTGCATTCGCAATATGCCAATAACGAAAATGTGAGTATGATTCAAACGAAGTTAAAAGCTTTTGAACATATAACCAGGGTAGTATACCAGAAAGATATGGTCAGTCTGGTGAATGATAACGTGAGAAAAGTGAGTCTTATTTTACTTGGTCTGGCAGTTATTCTGCTTTTTGTTTCGGTGGCACTAATAAATATAACGATTCGATTATCCCTTTATTCAGATCGTTTTTTAATTAATACCATGAAACTGGTGGGCGCTACTCCTTGGTTTATCCGTCGTCCATACATTAGTAGCAGCATGTTGAACGGGTTCACTGCATCCCTTATTTCTATAGTCATGCTATCGGGAGTTGTTTATTTTGTTCAATATCAATTTGGAATGCCCGGATCGATCATACAACCTTTAACTGCCGGCATTGTTTGTGGTATAATCATTGTTCTGGGTTTAACTCTTACTGCTGTTTCTTCTTATTTCTCGGTCGGACGTTATTTACGAATGAATATCAATGATATGTATTCTATCTAGAAACGAGGAGTGAGGAAAGAGTAGGAAGAAGTAAGAGGTAAGTAAAGAGGAAATTATCAATTTGGATTGATTCAAATAATCAATAACATAGTTATCAAAAACAGTTCGACAACATATTCAATAAATAATAAAAATGGAAAATAACAAACATTTCACTTTAGGTAAGATCAATCTGATTTTGATTGCTGTTGGCTTTGCCATTATCATTTTAGGTTTCGCACTTATGACGGGTTCGACAACCGTTAAAGAATTTAATCCTGATGTATACAGTTTCAGGAGAATAACGATAGGGCCAATGATCTCATTATTTGGTTTTATATCCATTATTTTTGCTATTTTATACAAACCAAAAAGTAAATAGGAATGAGTATTTTTCAAACGATTATCCTTGCTATTGTTGAAGGATTAACCGAATTTCTTCCGGTTTCATCTACAGGACATATGATAATAGCCCAAAAAATTCTTGCTATGGAAAGCACTGAGTTTGTAAAGGCTTTTACAGTTAACATTCAATTCGGAGCAATCTTATCAGTAGTTGTACTCTATTGGAAACGGTTTTTTCAAAGTTTTGATTTCTACTGGAAATTACTGATAGCAGTTGTTCCAGCTTTAGTATTGGGATTCCTTTTCAGCGAAAAAATTGATCTGTTACTCGAAAACGTAGTTGTAGTAGCAGTTATGCTCGTGTTAGGCGGAATATTGATGTTGTTTGTGGACAAATGGTTTAATAAGACGAATGATGATCAATCCATGGATTGGAAGCGGGCATTAAAAATTGGTTTTTTTCAGTGTATTGCCATGATTCCAGGTGTGTCAAGGTCTATGGCTACTATTGTCGGTGGAATGACAACAAAACTCACCCGTAAAAATGCAGCAGAATTTTCATTTTTTCTGGCTGTTCCAACAATGGCAGCAGCTTCGGGTTATAAATTGCTAAAACTGTTTATGGATCCTGTCGGTAAATCGATGTTGTCGGAAAATCTGATGACCTTGCTCATTGGTAATGTCGTGGCATTTTTGGTAGCAATGGCAGCTATTAAATTCTTTATAACTTTCCTTACTAAATATGGCTTTAAAGCATTTGGATATTATAGAATTATTGTCGGGGTTGCAATTTTAATCCTTCTGTTTCTGGGAGTTGATTTAAGTATACTGTAATAAATTTAACCTCCTCCACAATATTTGATAAAAGGTGGGATAATAAGGAAGATTTGATGGATTTTATTAAAGGAGAAGTGTTGTATGTAGCGAAGCCATTAACCTGGACTTCTTTCAGCCTGGTCAATAAATTGCGCTGGAAACTGCAGAAAACGTTGAAAATAAAAAAACTGAAAGTAGGTCATGCCGGTACATTAGATCCATTGGCTACCGGAGTAATGATCATTTGCACCGGAAAATCTACAAAACTCATAGAGAGCTTTCAATATCAGACAAAAGAATACATTGCCACCTTGAAATTAGGTGAAACAACACCTTCATTCGATTTGGAAATGCCGGTAGATGGAACATTTCCGGCCGAACATATTACACGTGAAATGGTGGATGAAGTCATCCCTCAGTTTTTAGGGGAAATTCAACAGGTACCACCTGCCTATTCTGCTGTAAAAGTAGATGGTAAAAGGGCTTATGAATATGCTAGAAATGGTGAAGAGATTGAACTTAAATCCAAGTTGTTGGTTATAGATGACATCGAGGTTTTAGATTTTACGCCACCTGTTTTGAAAATCCGGGTAGTTTGCAGCAAAGGAACTTATATTCGTGCCCTGGCAAGAGACATTGGATTGGCATTGCATAGTGGTGCGCATCTTGTTGCACTGGAACGAACCCGAATCGGAGAAGTCAGACTTGAAGATTGTTGGCAAATTGATAAATTAATGTTACACGTTGAAACGGAAATATTGAAAAACCAGCCTCTGACTATCAATAATTAAAAGTTTCAATTTCTGGTTTTATAAAACAAAAACAATTAAATAATTAAATATGAAGTTATCTAAGTTTAAATTCAAATTACCGGATGAGCTAATTGCCCAATATCCGTCAAAACATCGTGACGAATCCCGATTAATGGTTGTGCATCGCAAAACAGGTGAGTTCGAACATAAAACTTTTAAAGATGTACTTGAATATTTCAATGAAAAAGATTTATTTGTCTTTAATGATACAAAAGTATTCCCTGCCCGTTTGTTCGGAAATAAAGAAAAAACAGGTGCCCAGATAGAAGTTTTTTTATTGCGTGAATTAAATCATGAAATGCGTTTGTGGGATGTGCTTGTTGAACCTGCCCGTAAAATACGTATCGGAAATAAACTATACTTTGGTGAAGATGATTCAATTGTGGCTGAAGTCATTGATAACACAACATCACGCGGTCGAACTCTCCGTTTCCTCTTTGACGGTACACATGAAGAATTCAAAAAAGGACTTTATGCTTTGGGAGAGACCCCACTGCCTCATAATATAACCCGTGGGGTTGAACCGGAAGATGCCGAACGTTTTCAGACTATATTTGCAAAGAACGAAGGAGCTGTCTCTGCACCGGCGGCAGGCATGCACTTTAGCCGTGAATTAATGAAACGAATGGAAATTAAAGGAATTGAAAAGACATTCATTACTTCGCATATGAGCCTGGGAAACTTTCGTGAAATAGATGTGGAAGATCTTACCAAGCATAAAATGGATTCGGAACAGATGACTGTAACACCCGAAACAGCTGATGTCGTTAATAAAGCTCATGATGAAAACCGTAATATATGTGCGGTTGGAGTGACTGTTATGAGAGCTCTTGAAACGGTAGTAGGAACAGAAGGTAAAATAAAATCGTATGATGGATGGACAAATAAATTTATTTTTCCTCCTTATGATTTCACTGTCGCGAATTCGTTGATTACAAATTTCCATTTGCCTTATTCAACACTTATCATGCTAACTGCAGCTTTTGGAGATTATGATTTAATCATGAAAGCTTACGAAGTGGCTATTAAAGAAGGGTATAAATTTGGAGTTTATGGAGATGCCATGTTGATTCTATAATCAGAATAAATATATAAACGAATAAACCGGCTGAACGTCTATGATGATGTACAGCCGGTTTTGTTTTAAACTGACTTTTAAGTTGGAAGTTTTAATAAGAACCCTAAACCGACTATTTCCTTAAACTGCAGTTTCGCCTTTTCTCCCTTGTATTTTATGTTCGCATCATACATTAAATGTGTATTGATATTGAAGGATATAAATTTATTCACATTAAATGCCAGCATGTTTTCCCAGTTGAAAACAATATTTTGGGGTTTGTCCAGGTAATTGGAGAACAGGTCCAGCTTGGAAGTAAGAGCTATATTTTTTAAAAATGAACTTTTAAAGTCGCTTCTTGTATAAATTAATCGTGCATAACCCCCAAACTCACCCTTAAGCTTCTTCCCGGGAGTTACACCATAAGCTCCTTGCATCGATAATTCGTCGTCGAGCAACATTGTCAGCTTGCCTGTAAAAGGAGCAAGGAAGGCATTAAAATAAGTATTTGGTACATAATTCAGTCCTATAGCACCTATTAAATAAGCAGGAGCCATAAAACCGGAGATCTTCACCGAATCAGTTGGAAATTGGTAACCCGGCGCAAACTGGGTCTTAAAATTAAACAGGATAGCATAATTAAAATCAGTGAACGCTTTCACTCCATATTTGGATAACAGATCGAACCGGTCATCTGTTTTAACGAACCCGGCTTTTCCTTGTTGAAGCAAACCATATCCGATATCCAGTGAATTGTCCCATTCGGAAGTGGTATCTTTGTAATTGGCAAACACACTCAACAGTCCATTAAAAGCAACAGAACTTTCACCACCTGCCGACCAGTTTATCAGTGCTGTTTGTGCGAGATTAATACCGGTGACAATTCCGGTTTTCCAACCTGCAACTGTGTCAGTTTGCACTTTTCTAAGTTCTTTTTCTTTTTCGGTTATTTGAGAGTACGAAATTATTGGAAATGACAAAAGAATAAAAACGAAAGTAACGTTACCTGGTTTCATAATCTTTATGTTTAATGAGTTTTTGAAAAACATTTAAACATAAAAATTTGTTCGCCGACTTGTGAAATAAATTTATCGTTTATAGATTTTTCTTTCTGAGGTGAAATATCAAAAACCGGTAAATTAGTATGAATCCAATCTGATGAACGTTCTCAAGAATTGATTTTTTAATACCTCCTCCTTATTAATTCTATTCTAAAGATTGTCTGATTTTTATCTGACAATTACTTATTCCGATTTACGGATTAATCTATATGGAATAAGATACAAAAAACACCGAAAGAATTATTTCGATCGGTGTTATGTGGTGTGTTAAATTATTTATTGCTCAATTATTCGTTTTGTGATGGTTCATCCAATACCGGAAGATCTTCCTGCATTTCAACATCGTTGAGAGAGGATGAATCATTCGCTGTAGAGTCAACTCTTAAATGAGTCACACATGAATAATTACGCGAAATATCTTCTTTTGGTTTGTTAGGGAACTTACCACGGTATTGTTTCAGGCTTTCATCTTTCAATACTTTCTCCATAAACATTCCGAAAATTGGCAATGCTGTACGGCTACCCTGTCCTAATTCTCCGGTGCGGAAGTGAACGCAACGTTGCTCACCTCCAACCCATGCACCTCCGACCAGTTTCTCGGAAACACCAATGAACCATGCATCGGAGTGGTTTGAAGATGTTCCTGTTTTACCGCCGAAATCAGTATTATAATGGAATATATCCCAGCTCCATAATGCTCTTGATGTACCACCCGGTTCGGTCATTCCACCTTTCAGCAGTTCGGTCATTAACCAGGCATCTTCGTAAGGAATTACCCGCTTTGGTTGAGCCTTTGACTGGAAGACTACATTCCCATCTTTGTCTTCAATCCGGGTAATCATAACCGGATCATTATATACTCCTTCATTCACAACAGTCCCGTATGAATTTACCAATTCAAGCAATGAAACATCCGAAGATCCTAAGCAGGTAGAAGGTTTATTCTCAAGTGGAGTCCGGATACCTAATAAATGAGCGTATTTAATAATTTCAGGAATCCCGACTATCTGTGCCACTTGTACGGCAATGGTGTTGATCGATTGTGCAAATGCATTTTTCAATGAAACCTGATACCCTAAACTATATCCATTTGCATTTCGTGGACTCCATGATTTATTGTTAGTCCCTTCTTTGTATTTCCAGGTAACAGCTTTGTCAGTCATCATATCGCAGGGCGACATGCCATGCATCATAGCTGCGGTATAATCAAAAAGCTTAAAAGTCGATCCGGGTTGTCTTTTTGACTGGGCGACTTTATCGTATTGCCAGAATTTAAAATCAATATCACCTACCCATGCTTTCACTTCACCGGTTCCCGGTTCCATGGCAACAAAACTGCTGTGCAAAAACCGGTTCATGTACCTGATCGAATCCATGATACTGAGATTCATTTCTTTCTCGCCCAGGTCGTAGTCGAATACTTTGGTTTTGTGAGGTTTATTCAGAAAATATTGGATAGAATCTGGAGAATCTTTGTATTTAGTAACCAATCTGGCGTATGCCTTGGTCTTTTTTGCTATGTCCTCTACAAAATTGACAATGTCTTTGTGGTTTTCATCCTGCCATGGATTTTGACCACGCCAGTGATTGTCGAATTTCTTTTGAAGGCTATGCATTTGTTTATTCATGGCTTCTTCGGCATATTTTTGCATGCGCGAATCGATGGTGACATAAATTTTAAGACCGTCAGAATAAATATCGTATCCGTTTTCCTCTTCCCATGTTTGCAGGTATTTTTCAATATATGCCCGGAAGTGAAGTGCATCACCGTCATAATTCTGTTCAACACTGAAATTGAGTTGAATTGGAATAGCCGTTAGTGAGTCGCATTCGTGTTGGCTGATCACTTTCAGTTTTACAAGATTCTCCAGTACAACATTACGTCGCTCCAACGAACGAACAGGATGGGCTATAGGACTATAGGATGTTGTGGCTTTCAGAAGTCCGACCAGTGTTGCTGATTGCTCGAAGTTAAGTTTATCAGGAGTGGTATTGAAAAAAGTCTTGGCTGCTGTATGAATTCCAAAAGCATTGCTCCCAAAATCAACAGTATTGAAATACATCGTTAGAATTTGTTTTTTGCTGTAAAACATTTCAATTTTAACCGCAGTAGTCCATTCCTTTGTTTTACTGATAATCAGTTTAACTCCCGGAATATAACCAAACAGGCCCGTGGAATACTGGTTTCTGGTTTTATACATATTCTTCACCAACTGCTGGGTGATGGTACTGGCACCACGGCTTCTGCCTCGCATCATGTCTTTAATGGCAGCAAAAACACCCTCAAAATCGATCCCGAAGTGTTGATAGAAACGTACATCTTCAGTCGAAATTAACGTCCTGATCAGTTTAGGCGAAATTTCATCATAGGTAACCGGTGTTCTGTTTTCCCGGAAATATTTTCCGAGAACTTTCCCATCAGAAGTGTAAATGATTGATGCTGAACTTTGAGTTGGATTGCTAATGCTACTTAAACCGGGTGATTTTCCAAAAAGGAATAAGAAATTTATATCTACAAGAAAAAGGTAGATCATAAATAATACGATGAAAGTTAATACAGTATTCAATAATTTTCGATACCATACCAGTCCCCGGTAACGGGTATACCGGGCTTTACGCCAGGCAACAAATTTTTTAAACCAGATCTTAGCAAACTTCAGGGCCTCCGGAAGTTTAGTCGGTAAATTTTCAAACAAATGCTTTATAAATCTCCAAAAAACAAGAAGTTGAAGCGATATTTTATTCCACATAGTATATTCCCTAATTTTCATGCAAAGTTACTGTAAAAAGATTGAATTGTAGGTCAGAGTTGTTCTATGTTAAGAATCTTTTTTTATTTACAGGAGTTGGTAAAAGGCAGTCCGTACGTTTCCCAAAAAAACTGTAACGTTTTTTAGCAATTATTTGATACAATTTATTCCGTATTGGTTTGGGAATCAATTTTAATACCACAATTAATTTCCATAAACCACCAACATCCGAGAGTATTTCAATCACGGCTGATGATTCCAGATAATATTTATTTTCCTTTAAATAAATGATTGATTCCCTCTGTTTAACGTTCCCATCAACTTTGTTAAGCAGTTTTTGTCCGGTTTCGGACTGAATTGATACAAACCGGAACTTCATAGTCTTATCTTTACGGATAAGATACTGAATCCATCCACAACATAAATTACAAATTCCATCAAAAATTATCACAGAAAATTGATTCATTGTTCATTCAATTTCATTTAAAACGAAATAGACATCCTAATTGTTGAATTTGAAATAAGAAAGCCCGGTTTATTAATAAACCGGGCTTTTTTAAATAGAAGGAATCGTAAATAGTTAATTATTTCTTTGCTGATTTGCTAAAGTTTAAATTTTAGCGTTCCTGCGAATATTAATTAACCTTTATTCATTATTAATTACTTATGCTGATGCTTACAAACCAAATTCAGCTTTAATATCAGCTACTTTATCTGTTTTCTCCCAGGTAAAAAGTTCAACTGTTTGAGTGAACAGGTTGTTATTTCCGTCTTTAAAGCATTTTGCCTTCAGCTCAGGAGTACGACCCATATGACCATATGAAGCAGTTTCTTTGTAGATCGGATTGCGAAGTTTTAGTCTTTCTTCAATTGCTTTTGGACGCATATCAAATAGTTTCTCAATTTTAACAGCGATTTCACCATCATTGAGTTTTACCTGAGCTGTACCATACGTGTTCACATATAGGTTCATGGGTTTCGCAACACCAATAGCATAGGCTACCTGAACAAGTACTTCATTGGCCAATCCTGCAGCTACAATGTTTTTGGCAATGTGGCGGGCAGCATACGCAGCCGAACGGTCTACTTTCGAAGGATCTTTCCCTGAAAAGGCACCACCACCATGTGCTCCTTTACCGCCATAGGTATCTACAATAATCTTACGACCGGTTAGTCCGGTATCTCCATGAGGTCCTCCGATTACAAATTTGCCGGTTGGATTGACAAGTAATAAATAATCGTCTTTAATCAGTTCGGCAAATTGGGCATCCTTAGCTTTAACGCGGGGAATCAATATTGTTCGTACATCTTCTTTTATGATAGCCAACATTTCAAGATCATCTTTCGCTGTTGGTTTGGCATTGTGTGCAGGATGTACCATGTCGTCATGTTGAGTGGAAACTACGATGGTATGAACTCTTACAGGTTTGTTGTTGTCATCATATTCAATGGTAACCTGTGATTTTGAGTCGGGGCGAAGGTAAGTCATTTCTCTTCCTTCTTTACGAATGGCTGCCAGTTCCTGTACCAGAGCATGTGATAGATCCAGTGCCACAGGCATCAGGTTCTTTGTCTCATTACAGGCATAGCCAAACATCATTCCCTGGTCGCCGGCACCTTGTTCCATTGGCTCAGCCCGTTCAACACCCTGGTTGATGTCTGCAGACTGTTCGTGAATGGATGAGAAAATTCCACAAGCATCGCCACTGAACATATATTCGCCCTTGGTATATCCAATCTCGTTGATGACTTCACGAGCTACTGATTGAACATCAACGTAAGCCGATGTTTTTACTTCACCGGCCAAAACTACCTGACCTGTGGTTACCAATGTTTCGCACGCTACTTTCGAATTGGGGTCCTGGGCCAGAAAGTTATCCAGTAAGGCATCTGAAATTTGATCGGCAACTTTGTCAGGATGACCTTCCGATACCGATTCGGATGAAAATAAATATCCCATAATTTTTTAATTTACAATTTTACGATTTGCAATTTACAAATGACTTGATGTGTATTTGTAACTGTGAATGTAAAATTAATTTACATTTTTACATTTATACTTTGATGTAAATACGTGGATGGAATGTTTGGCGGACTAAGTAAGATGCAGAAAAGAGGTTGCGATTTAGCATTTTTTTCCGTGGTTGCAAGCAGTCCAAATCTCTCCACATTTATTACGTGACAAAAGTACAGAAACTATTTTAATTGGCAAAATATAATTTACCCAAAAAAGTAGAGAGGTATAAACCAAAATCTCTACTTTCTCATAATGTCATACTCTACCTGTTTGTTCTTTTTTTATTGAGTATTACCATAACAAATGCACAACCTTCCTGGTCCCTGTTTTTAAAAAGTTCTTCATCGGGTTCCAGTAAAAATGTTTCCAGCTGTTTTTGATTTCTCTCACCTTATTATCAGGAATTCCAAGTTGAGAAAAGTTGAGTTGCGTCTTATTTCCTTCAGGTTTAAAATGAAATGTGCAAATGGAATAATGATCTTCAGGCCACCCTTCTTCCTGAAAATACCATGCTTGTACAATTTTTTTTCCTTCAATTAATTCGATGTTATATCCCTGGCAATATCCATCAAAAACATCGAATTTACCTTTCACTTCTGTACTCATAATAACATTAGAACCTGTAAAAGCAGCATGTTTTTTTTGATCCATAATTAAATCGTATACTTTCTGGGTAGGAGCGTCAAATGTGATTGTTTGTCTGATTGATTTTGTTTCCATAATAGCAGAATTTAAAGTTGATGTACATCCTTTTGTGTTGAGAATTATTTGAATGTATTAACAACCAAACGATAATGTAAGTTGCAGCTATACAGATAGTTTAAATGTAAATAGATTATTTTAAATTATGGATGCTTCAAAACAGCTTTCATTTAATTTTTTTTGCATCAGCTGTTGGTCCTGTAAGTCCGTGTTTCTCCATTTGTGGAGATACGTACTTCTCAAAACCTTTCCCTGTTCGTTCCATGGGATCAACCCATCCACCGACAGAGATTCTTTTTTTATTCCGTTTCTCAGGATAAGATGACTCTGTTTTATTGCTCTTTGATGAATCCGGTTTTATATAGAACTCATTATTTTTTTATCGCTAATGAACTGAAAAACTTTTTCATGTCATTCCACGAATTTACATCAGCATCCTTATTGTATTCAATAGCCATTTTGAATTTTTTGCCCAGCTCGGTTGCAGCGGGATTGCTGAATGCATGCACAGCTCCGGGATATGATTTAAATGTATAGGTAGCCCCAATGGAATCCATTTGATGTTTAAATGTGGTAATATCAGCTTCGGGAACAAATTTATCACTTCCTCCGTTACAAACTAGGATTTTTGCTTTTAACAGATCTTTATCGGGGGTTACTCCTTGCAGGCCGCCATGAAAACTTACTACCGCTTTTAAGTCGCCTCCCAGCTTTGCATAATTCAATAAAATGGCTCCTCCGAAACAATATCCGATAGCATAAACATTCGATGGATCTGTTTGCTTATACCCTTTAATCTTGATGAGAGCGGCATCGAGTATAGTTGTAGCAAGTTGAGGATTGCTGTAGAAAGGTGCCGTATATGCCTGCGCTTCGGTAGGATTTGTTGCGATTTTACCATTACCGAACATGTCAACTGCCATAGCTATATATCCAAGTCCGGCGAGTTTGCGTGCCCTCATTTTAGGATAATCGGTCAATCCCCACCATTCATGGACCACCAGTATTGCCGGCCGTTTTCCTTTCTGGTTTTCGTTGTAGGCTACATATCCTTTGTAAACTTTATCGCCTACCGTATACGTAATGTTTTCTACCTTGATGTTTGAATTCGTAGTCTTTTGTGCAAAACCTGAACTGAGTGGAGCCACAAACAAAAGTAGTAAATACGGAATAATATTCTTGGTTTTCATTTTGTTGAGAGTTTAAAAATAAATACTATGTTAATTGTATCCCTAACAAAAAGTATAACTAAAAGTTCATCGAAGTACCATTCTAATGAGACAATGAAATATGATAAATAACAAATTGTTTTCTATTTGATTTAAAATATCCTTACTTCTCGCAGGCTGATCTGTTGCTGAAATGTGTCGATAGCTGGTCGTGTTTTCTACATGATGGCAATTAAAAAGGGAATCTTTATGAAGATAATTAATAAAATACATTTCATTATAGAAGCCTACACGTTATTAAAAGTTTTGTGGAAACTGAAAATGTTGGCAATAAAAAAAAGTCATGTCTTTTTTGATAAAAACATGACTCTATTATTTAAATGAAAATTATATCCGGTTTTTTTAATCCACAAATAATTATGTGGTTATAAAGCATGATGTTAAAAAACCGAATTCTAACGATTATTTTTCCTATAAACGTCCAAACCGCTTTCAAGGTATTTGGAAAACAAAACAGCATCATACTCGGCACCTTGTGGTTGTACCAATAAGTTGCCTTTGTTATCAAGCAATACATAAAATGGTTGAGAGTTCGCATTGAAACGTGAAGCCTGCAGGTTGCTCCATTTATTTCCAATGGTCACTATTTTATGGCCGCTATACGTTGAGACACTTTGTTCGGCTGCAGCTAAATCGGTTTTATCATCCACATAAAGCTGAATTACCACATAGTCGTTGGATAAGTGAGAAAGAACTACTTTGTCAGGCCAAACTGAAGCTTCCATTTTACGGCAGTTTACACAGGCATGGCCAGTAAAGTCTATAAATACCGGCTTATTCATTTTCTTTGCATAAGCTAATCCTTCATCATAGTCGAAAAAAACATCCAACCCAAGCGGCGCATGGAAAATATCTCCGTATTTATGATTCCCTGAATTGTGAGCTGCAACAGGCACATTATTAGCCGACATTACAAAATCCTGGGTACTCATGGGAGGCAGAAAAGCAGAGATGGATTTAAGCGGGGCACCCCAAAGGCCCGGAATCATATACATAGTGAACGATAAGGTAATAATTGCCAGCATCAGCCGCGGTGTTGATACGTGTTTTACATCACTATCATTTGGTAATCTAAGTTTTCCCAATAAATAAAATCCAAGCAGAGCTGAGATTACAATCCACAACGAAAGGAATATTTCACGATCGAACAAGTTCCAGTGGTAAGCCAAATCAACATTGGACAAAAATTTAAACGAGAAACCCAGTTCTAAAAATCCCAATACTACTTTTACGCTATTCAACCATCCTCCCGATTTTGGCAGAGCTTTCATCCATGCAGGAAACATAGCAAACAATACAAACGGAATGGCTAAAGTTATGGCAAATCCAAGCATTCCGATAGCTGGTCCGAGTAGTTGACCGCTGGTAGCTGCTTGTACTAATAAGGTTCCAACAATAGGACCTGTGCAAGAAAATGAAACCAACGCTAATGTCCCAGCCATGAAAAACAACCCTCCAAACCCTCTTTTATCTGACTTGCTGTCTATTTTGTTGACCCACGACGAAGGCAATACCAGTTCAAAAGCTCCCAGGAAAGAGAGTGCAAAAGCAACCAACAACAGGAAAAAGAAAAAATTAAAAATCCCGTTGGTGGAAAGTACGTTGAGTGCATCGGCACCAAAAATAACTGTGATCAATAATCCGAGTACCACATAGATGACCACAATGGAAACTCCATAAATCAGTGCATTACGCACTCCTTTGCGTTTCGTAACTTCTTTTTTTGTAAAATAACTAACTGTCATTGGTACCATCGGGAAAATACACGGCATCAAAAATGCTGCAAAACCACCCAGTAAACCAAGTATAAAAATAGTCCATAATGATTGCTTACCTGAATCGCCGGAAGTAGCGACAGATACTTGTGATGTTTCAACTAAAGATGCAGAATCCTTTTCATCGGTTGACGCAGTGGCTCCCACAGTTTTTGCTGTATCGGATGCGGAAGTTGCAACCGCCGGTGGCAGAGCTTTTGCATCTGTAGCCAAAACTGTTGCCCCTTTCAGGTCAAAAGAAAAGTCGATATCTTCCGGAGGCAGACACTGACTATCGTCACATGCCATAAAAGTAAGTGTCCCCTTAATTTTTGTCGCAGGAACATTCAGTTTGATTTTTTGTGTAAATGTAGCTTTCTTCTCAAAAAATGCTACTTCCATATCAAATACTTTTTCGAATATTTTTCTGGGTTTTGGCGATTCGCTAACTTTGCCAATAAGTTTATATCCGGAAGAGGGTGTAAATTTGAACGAAGTTGCTACGGGTCCACCTTTGCCTATAAATTGAGAATATAAGTGCCAGCTGTTATCTATACTGGCTGTTAGAATTAAATCATACTCACTCTCTGAAACTTGTTTGTTTGAAAAGCTCCATGTAACAGGTTTCTGAATCTCGGCAGACATGCTGAGTACGCAACATAAAAAAAGAAAAGAAAGAACTATTTTTTTTTTCATAATGAATAGCTGAAATTTTATAAAATAATCATATGTATAGAATTCGAAACTAATAAACAGGTTTTTACTTTTAAGTGTACGAAATATCCAATGTCCTGTTCTTCTATATAAAATTTTATTAACCCTCGGCTCTATCACCTTCTCCTTGGAGAGGGCAGGGGAGAGGCTCTGTTATTTGAAGAAATAAAACAAGACAATATATTTTTCCATTTACTTAAAGTCCATTTCCTTGTTTTTTTATTTTGCAATCCGGATAAAAAAAACAGGCAGAAAAATCAAATCTAAGTCTTCTCCACTCGAAAATTTAATCGTTTGCTGATTCAGAAAATAAGTTCGATTTTCTCCGGAAATTACAGAAATTAATTGAGTGTCAAACCGAATATTTTTTATTCTCCTTTATGAGTCATGATTTCTAAAACCATCCTGTCGGTTTCATTCATAGCTTCGGAACCTATTTTAGTGAGATTATGTATTGTTTTATCCACGTCTTCGTCGGTTATACCTTCAATAGAAGTCACTACTTTGTTGTCGATAGCCATCAATGCTGATAAGGTGGCTGTAGAAACGCCATTGGATACTTTGAGCGCACAGCTGGGTTTTGCTCCATCACAAATCATGCCAGTGATATTTCCTATCATATTTTTAATTGAATAGGCCACCTGAACGCGGGTACCGCCCATCAGATAGGTGATACCACATGCTGAACCTGTAGCGGCAACGATAGCGCCACACAATCCTGAAAGTCGTCCGAGACTTTGTTTTATATAAATTGTCATTAAATGACTCAAGGTCAATGCCCGAATTAATTCTTCTTCGGACTTCCCCGTTTCTTCTGCAAATACCGATACTGGTAATGTGGCTGCAATTCCCTGATTGCCACTTCCCGAATTACTCATCACGGGAAACATAGCTCCGGCCATCCGGGCATCGCAAGCTGCAGCTGTTACCGATAGCATACGTGTGAAAATAGTATCCCCCATCACATTCCTCTGACTGCCATAACTCACTGTCTGGGCTACGGAATGACCGTATTCCCCTTTCATTGATTCGACCGATGCAGCCCTGTTCATAACTGATGTTTTGAGTATAAAACGCAATTCATCTACCGGACTCTCAATAGCAAAATCGAACACTTTATTAAATGACAAACTGACGTTATTTTCTTTCAAGTCATCATCGTCAGTTTCATCCTCCAGATGCAGGAGTATGTTTTCATTTCTCTGAATATGTGAGAAGTGTGTGTGATTGCGGCTAATGATTACCTGTGCCTGATCTTCTCCTCTTTTAACCAATACTTCAATATAGAGTTTTTCAGCAATCTTATGTTTCAAATAAACAGTCATTACCTTATCTTCTATCATTTTCTTGCCCTGCTCCAATGCTTCGGGGGTCAGATCTTTAAGTACTTCGAGACGATATTCAGACTTGCCGATCAATGCACCTAAGGCAATGGCGATAGGTAAACCAACCATCCCGGTACCGGGAATGCCCACTCCCATGGCATTTTTAAGCATGTTGGGACTAAGCGAAACTTCTATTTTATCGGGTATTGCACACAATACTTCTTTTGCTTTGGCTACTGCCAGGGCTACTGCTATCGGTTCTGTGCAACCTATAGCAGGAATCACTTCCTGTTTTATCAGTGCTATTATGTTCGAACGTACTTGTAATGAGAGCATTTATTTAATTACTGTTTTTAAACTGTTATTTACGTACAAATCTGGTATCTTCGTGCAAAGATACTATATATAATCACAATGCTCTTTAGGTTTTTTAAGCTTGCTTTATTCGGTAATGAATAAAGCAATGCCCGCATCTCAGACAGCCAGAAGTTTTTTCAGATTTAAAAGGAGTAATTCGGATCGGAATGGATTACAAGCTTTGCCAAAAGTGACGATGTATATCTATAATGCGTTCTAATTGAAAGTGTTTTGTCTGTATTCAGTTTTATTTGCGCTCCAATTAATTCAATTTTAAATTGTAATTAATGCTTACTTTTTTGGTGAGGTTTGTTTTTTTTATTCGCTCATTTCAATTCATTTATTTCATTCTCAAATGTAAATTCATGAAAATTTTCTTTGCCAAAATCACTTAAACGGTAGGGTTCTCAAAGCCCAAAAGCAGAATGTTATTTAAAATATTAAGTCTTTAGTTTTTTTTAAAATCGGCTTTCATTGCCATTTAGTAAGCAAAATGAGTATAATTACTGCAATACTCCAATTATATATTCAGTTTTGCATATTATTGTAAATGTAGGATTCGACTTCAGATGGAAATTTACAATTTATGTGTTTGAATTTGCAAATTTAGGAAGTATTATTCGATGTTGAAATACCCTAAATAAGGTATATTAGAAACAAAACAATCGTATTTTAGAATCCATCAAAAAAACATGTCGGACATCCGGGTCTTTTCGGATGTCCGACATATTGGATCCCGGCAAGGTTTTATTCAAGTATAAGATGGGTCTACAGTGTTACCATTAATAGCATGACGCTTTATCCCGATTTTAGATAGAGTTGCAATGCGTTGGCTTTGGAGGCTAACGACACGTTGGATTATATGAAACAGATATTATCTGATCTGCCTGGCGGACAAATGGCGGACAAATTGTAGAAAATACGTTATAGAATGATTGCGCACCTGCTGGTTATGCCGTGTTATAACAATAATAAAAAGTTATTACGACTTCCCATATTAAATAACTAATCAAAAATAAAACATTCTTTCACAATAAAATTGTGAAATTGCAAAATGAATCAATTAAAGTTCATAGAAATTCAATTTTTGAGGAGAGTATGAAATCCTGAATTAGGTAACTTCTCTTCCCGTTTCATTTACCTGATGTTTATCTCCCCTTTTAACTATACTTTCCCCTTATTCTTTTTTTTACTAAAGATGCAATTTACATATATTAACTTATTAATGATAAGAGATATCTAAGAAATAACCATAAGTAAAATAAGATAAAACTAAGAGTATTTATTAAATGGGATAAAAATGGAATGTGTAGGAATAGGGTTCTAACCAAATAAATAAAATTCCGGAAAGATATAGCGGTGGATTTTTATCATTCAATGTTGAAAGATCAGGAATACAGCACATTTAAGCACTTTTGATGTTTACATATCCTTGAAGTAGCGTGTTCTTGAAGATGATAAAAATCGGATCAATCAGATAGTAAGAGGAAGTTGCTGATCTGGCTATAAAAAAACCGAAAACACGGATTGTGTTTTCGGTTTTAGTGATCCGGAAGGGATTACTTTCCCCGTTAAAGCTAAAAATAAGACTGTTTAATATAGTTATTCAAAACTGTATGATACAATGATAGTTATTTATTTTTTGTTTAATCAAAAATAAGTATGATTTAATTTGGTTAGCTCAAAAACTGTCAGTATTTTTGTCAGTACAAATTGACGGGATCATTTTCTCACTTTTGACAGTACTAATTTAAAAACTCATGAAATACAGCTGCACATTTTATTTAGATAAGGAGAAAAACGGATTTTGTCCAATTAACGCATCTGTTACTTTTGCCGGTGACAGGTTAAGATATTACATTGGTTATCGAATTCAAAAAGAAAAATTCGTTTCCTTTGTTGATGAGTTTGGTACAAGATACCAGGCAAAAAAAAACTCAATAGGACTTGAAGGCAAAACACCGGTAAAGTACAATGCAATTAACGACCGTTTACAAGCTATTAATGTTGAGTTATCAAATATACTTCAAAGCGCAAAAGATATTCCGGATAAAAAACTGATCATTGAGAAACTGAATTCAGTTTGCAATAAAGTGGAAAGTGAAAAAGTTGTTATTGTTGATTCTTTTTGGTCAACGTCTGAACGCTATTTGAATGAAACAGATGTAACACCTTTGAGTCGCAAACAACTTAAATCATCATTAAAGCATTTAAAGAGTTTTGAGGATACTTTACTCTTAAAGTTTACATTCGATAACTTCACTGCTGAAACTCTAACAGCGTTTGATAAATGGCTAAATGATGGCACTCGTGGACGTAACTCTATTTCATCTATATTGAAAAGAGTACAACGTTTTTTTAGTTGGAGTATCAAAGAACAAAAGATGAAAAATGACGGGATCAATATATTCAATCCGTTTACTGATTTTACCTTAAAACCTGAAATTTACGGTACGCCTATAATTCTTGAAAAGAAAGAGCGTGATTTGCTTTATGATTTTGCATTTGACAATGACCGAATGAAAAAAGTAAGGGATATTTTCATATTTCAGTGCTATTGCGGTGCAAGAATTGGTGATTTAATGAAGCTGACAACCGCAAATCTGAATAATGGTATACTTTCTTACGTACCGATGAAAACAAGCAAGGAAAGCATGAAAACCGTATCCATACCACTGAATAAAAAAGCATTGATTATATTGAAACGATACAATGATCCGGAAGGTTATCTATTACCACGAATGAGCGATGTAGAAATCAATAGAACATTAAAATTATTATTCAAGAAAGTTGAATTGAACCGAACAGTTGAACACTTAAACCCACTAACCGGAGAAATGGATTTTGTACCGTTACATGAAGTTGCATCTACCCATTTGGCCCGGAGGGTTTTTGTTGGCCTATTGTATGCAGATGGAGAAAAGGATGCTGTTATTGCATCAATGAGCGGACATTCTGAGAATTCAAAAGCTTTTTCAAGATATAAAAAGGTAGATATGGCACAAAAAATAAAAGCAACAAAAAATCAATAACCTATGAGCGAATTTATTATACCATACACTGAAAAATTATATCAAACCTTAGATGAAGCATTGCGTTACCTTATTCAAATTGAATCTTTTAAAGAAAGCCCTAAAGCTAGATACGTTAATGCTAAACACATAAATGATTTATTGAAAACTCTCGACACATCTGTTTTAATTCAAGATTCACTTTTGAGTGATTTAGAACTTCAAGTTGAAATTAACACATTTCGTTTCAAGAACATTAAAAGGAAATATGATAAGATCATTGAATATAAAATAAATAAAGAGTTATTGCTTAATATGCCAATTGATTATGATAATATTCAATACAAACGACCCAATGGAGAAATTTATTCAATTTATTCAAACCCGAATCTGACAGAGGAAATTATAAACGTTGGTTATAAGAAATGGATTACTTTTTCTTCTGATAGAGTCATTGAATTGCAAAAGATAATGGGCAAATTAATAAATGATTATCAAAATGAATATTTCAAAGTTAATATAAATAGTAAGGATTTTTTTATTAACTATCTTCGACATCCCAATAAAGATAGACTACTTGTTTTAATGCATAATTTGTTAGATGGTGCCAAAACAAAGGATTTTGCAAAGTTCATAATTTCGTTAAGGGATTTGAATTATATCTACATTCCAACTCCAAAAACTAATTTATACGATGCTATGAGAGTTGAATTTGTTAATATCGGTAAAAATTCAGGCATGAATAACTATTTTGCTGATAATTCAGATTCTCAAAATTTAATTACCACTTTGGAAATAGAATCAACAAAAAGAATTATCGAAGAAGGGCTAAAATAATAAAAGGTTAATATACAATTAGCTAATAGAAGAAAGGTATAACAAAACGTTGTACCTTTTTTTTGTGTCAGCTTGTTTCTCCTTGCGACAAGTAGAAACAAGCTTAATTGTTTAATATAGTGATATTTACATGTTACTTTTGCCTGCAAGTCAAACAACTAAAAACAGTAGCTACTTTTTAGGGAAGGACAAAAAGTAAAAATTAGAATAATGAACACAGCAATCGATAACAGACCAGTTTTCTCATTGACAGTTTCAGAAGACAACGCAAGAATCGCAAATGTAGTGAAACATGTTTTAGCCGAGTTTAATTTAAATGTTCCTGGATCAACTACTGCAGAACCTACTCGAATTAAAATAAATGGTATTCGTGGACTTGCAGAATATTTGGAAGTAAGCGTTCCTACTGCTCAAAAGCTAAAAAATAAAAAGAAATTCAACTTTTACGAAAGTGGAAACAAGGTGTATTTCTTTTCTGATGAAGTAAATGCCGGTTTAAAAGTGAATGTAAAATAGAAAGGGCAAAGAGTATGAAAAAGAAAAAGGCAGCCCCCTCGACAGGAACCACCCGGAACAAAAGTAGCGAAATTTCTCAACATCAACGCAATGAGGATCAAATTTTCTTCGAATACTTACAAGATCATGTTGCTAGCTGCTCAATGGTATGTGAAGCAACAGGATTAAGGCAGAAGAACTGTACGAGATTCAAAAGGGACTATGAAAAGGCAAACCTTCTTTGGGAACTTTATGAAAAACGTTGCGATATTACCGGACGTAAGGTAGCTTGGTTAACCACCAACTCTGAATTAGTACCAAATATCTTTGATAGTCAATTAAGTTTGTTTGAAGAGGGAGGAGGTGATTAATGAAATACTACTTGCATGATTCAAATTCTTTCAATGATGAGAAGATTACCGAACTGTTTATGGTGTATGGATATGAAGGGCTAGGGCTTTTCTATACTCTTCTTGAAAAGATAGCTTCGCAGGAGAAGCCAATTAAAACAAGCGTATTGAAATCACAATTAAAAGTGGGCAAAAAGCTTGATAAATGTTGGTTGTTTATGGAAGAAATTGACCTCATTAACACAAACAATGGTGAAACTTTCAACAAACAACTACTAAACTTTAGTGGAAAGTACGCAATAAAAAAAGAAACTAATGCAAAACGAGTTAAGGAATGGCGTGATAGACAAGTAATTGAAAAAGATGTAACGCATTACGAAAGTGTACGTAACACTGGTAAAGTAAAGGAAAGTAAAGTAAAAGAAAGTAAAGTAAAAGAAAGTAATATAATAAGAGATAATTCGGAAATACCGAATTTGAACACAAATGAAAAATTTCTTTTATCTATTCCTTTGGAATGGCAAACAATAGTAAGCAAATGGCTTATTTTTAAAAAAGACAAGCAACAACCTTATAAAGGTCTTACTTCATTAAATACAATGTTTGATAAGTTGAAGAAGTTTTCAAATGAAAATCCGAATATAGGATTAGAAATAATTGAAAACTCAATTTCGTCAAATTATTCAGGGTTTTTTGAACCAAAGCAAAAAGCAATACTGCAAATGCAAACTGGGAAAATATTACAACCAAAAACAGACGAAGCAAAACAAACACTTTTAAATAGATTAAAATGATAGGAGTAGAAGAATCAATTAGAATATTAAGAGGTGCCGGAATTGAAACCGAAAGAAAAGCACAATCTTTTAAATTTGGAACCATGGAAGAATGTAAAAAGGCTCTTTCATTTTACTTTCAAAAATTGGATAATACGGCAAGTAGCTTTCAATGGTTACCAGAATACGATGAAATTGCAGACTGGATGAGCGACACACAAGGGAAAGGACTTCTTTTAATGGGGTCTTGCGGACGTGGAAAATCAACAATTTTGCTTTCTGTTATGCCGGTAATGTTTTTCAGAAAATTTGATATGATTATTCATCCTGAATCAGCTAAAGAATTAAACATGCCCGATCCGCAACGTGGAAAAAACACAATTGGTTGGGCAAATGTATTAAAGCGATGGTGTATTGATATCGACGAATTAGGAACTGAAGATAAAGAAACCAACTACATGGAGCCATACGAACCATTTAATAAAATCATTGATGAGTCCGAGAAGCTTATTAAGCTGCTATTTCTAAGCACCAACTTAACAAAGGGACAATTGCTTCAAAGATATGGTGAACGTTGCTATGATAGGCTTGTACGACTTTGTAGGGTTGTTGACTTCGATGGCGAATCATTCAGGAAGTAACTCTTTCCTGCAAATCAATAATTAAACGGTTTTACAAAACATTAAAATACAAAACAAAACAAAATGAACACAGGACCTAAGTTTTTTAAAACAAGTATCAATTCAGAAGCTAAAGAGTTCAGCATTCAAACAAGTATACCAATAATAGATGGTATCGCTGAGCCGATCGAGTTAATTTTAGTTATCGAGGACGAAGAAACTAGTCTAATACAAGTGATGAATTTCTCTAAATTACAGGCAGTTGAACTATTAGAGGAACTAAAGAGGGTTGTTTATGATATTCAAGTTTAACAAACTTGATTTAATTTGCGAACTAATACTAAAGCATTCACTTTCAACAATTAAAACAAATTAAAACAGAATAAATTCATAAAAATTATAACCATGGGAAAATTATTAGATGATATCTTACCAGGTGTAGGATTAGGAGTATCGGTAGTTGGTAACATTGTTGGTGGTATTGCTACGGCAGGAATAGCAAAGAAGCAACAGCAAGCATTAGACGGAGAAAAGGCATACAGTGAGAATCTATTCAACAAACAGTATTATGAAGATACTTTGAAAAGGAGCGATAATGCTGCATACCTACGTCAGTTAGATAACAAACAAAAGGAAGATTCTTTGAAGTCTCAACGTACAGCAGCTATCACCGGAGCGACACCGGAAGCAACAGCAGCAACGGCAAAGAATCAGGGTTCTATTTACGCTGATGCCGTTAATTCAATGGCAAGTGTTGCTTCACAAAGGAAAGATCAAGCATTAGCGAGTTATGGTGCCAGACGTTCCGCATTATTCAACGCACAAAACAACATTGAGGAAGGTAAAAAGGCAGCCTGGGGTACATTTATGGGGAATGCATCATCTTTAGGATCCGGAGCATTAAGTAATACAAGTAAACCATTAGCAGACGTAACAGAGTTTAAAGATATTCCAGATAGTTTAATGCACTTGAAAACACCTACATTTTAATGACCTCCGAAATCATTGATCCGGAATTAAAGACTATTGTCGATAGTACAACATCTCCTCAGGTAGATGTTACCCCGGCAATTGTTCAAAAAGATCATTCAGATGATGTTCCATATTTTGTTAGGATGATTGAAAAAGGAGTCCCAATTTATAATGATGGGCCACCTATACTAAGATCATCGGAATCAAAGTGTAATTTTATTATTATAAGGCCTTTAATCGTAAAATATAAACATCATACTCTTGGTATAATAAAAAGCCGTTAGATAAACTCTAACGGCTTTTTATTATAATCTTCTATAACTTCTTACATCAATCTGTGTAGGTGGTACGTTCTCTTCTTTTACCATCCAATAATAAACCTTTTCCTTTTCATTTAAGTATAACATTCTATTATACCAATAAACCTGACCATTCAATCGGCTACATTGAGTTGAGTAAATGTAAACCTCTCCTTTGTTTCCATCGGACGTGATACTATTTGGAGGTCCCCATCTTAAAACAACTTCCTGCTTGGAATGTCCTATCCATGAATTCATTGCATCCTTAACACTAGCGCAAGATACTAAAGTAACAAATAATAGAATAAGTAGTTTTTTCATGTATTTTATGTTTTAGGGTGTAAATATAGTTAAATATTTGCAATCAAAAACATAAATATCGTATTAAACGAGATGTGGTATGTTCTTTACTTCCTGATAATCTTTATAGAGCGTCATTAATGCCTGTTCATTGTCAATCTTATAAGTCTTACCCTTAAATTGAACTATACCATACAATTCAGATTCAACCTCAATAAGACTGGAGACAGTGACATCCAAAGCCGTAGCGATTTTTTGCAGAGTGTCAAAAGTTGGGTTACCATTAATACTGTTCGATAGATTAACCCGGTTAATTCCCATCTTTTCAGCAAGTGAATTAATGGTCATGTTCTTTTCCTTAATGATTTCTTTAATTCTTAATTTCATAATGTAGTGTTTTAGTTTATAGTGCAAAACTACAAAAAAATATTATTTGTAATATCATAGCATTACAAATAATATGTTAAAGTAGTGTTAAATGTTGCATTACATTTGTTTTGTGTAATGATTTATGTTACATTTGCACAAGATAAGAAACACTTAACACTACAAACATGAAAACAATTAATGATAAACAAGTTTCTAAAAGTTCAGTGATGAATAGGGCATGGTGTATTTTTAAGCAAAAATTGTCTAACTTTAAAACTTTTTCAGAATGTTTATCACGTGCCTGGAAAGTTGAAAAAGAAAATTTAAAATACAGAATTGAAAAGGCAGTAAAGGCAACAGAAGCGATCATGTACGCAAATGTCAATATGAATAACACCTTGGCATTCAATCCGAGTCCTGAATCAATGCAGTCATATTATAATTCAAACGCATACAAAGGAGATTAAACAAGTAGATTACAACATATTATTATTAACAAGTAAACAAATACATTATGGTACGAATTGAAAAAAACAAAATTGTTATTGAAATTGAAACAAAAAACCCAATTGATGACCTCACAACTTATCAAAGAGCCTTAATCGATGCTATGAAACAATACAAGGCAGATGAAGGGGATAACATGGATTGTACAAACTTCTTTTTAGGCGACCTTTTAAAGGAGTTACTTCCAACCTTTGATCAAACTAAAGAGTTATATTTGGCTGTAATGAACTGATTATAAAACCTATCATAATAAAATCTAAAGGCCGTAACAATTTACTTGTTGCGGTTTTTTTTAATGTATTTAAAAGACTTGAAAGCTTCTTTTTGTAATATTTATTAATATTATTGAACAAATACACAATTAAATACGTTTTAATATCCATGTATTGTCAAATTTAGTCGTTATCAATTTAATCACTTTGAATTAAAAGAATTAAAAAGAAAAAATCACATGGCAAATATTTACGATTTTTTGGATTACAATGGTGAAATTTATGATATTAATGTAGGCTACTTTTATGTGTGGATGGATCCTGAACATAATAATCATAATGTGCAAGAATTGGATATTAATTGTCAGGTGGTTAACCGACCTTACACAATATCAAAAAATGACTATAACGAAATAAAGAAAATGTATGTGTTAATAGAAAAGAACACAATTGATAATTCAACGAGTAATTCAATTTCATTGAGTAAATCAATGAGTAATTCTGACAGATTAATTAAAGGTAAACCGAAAGATATAAGAAAAAAATATTTTGTAACCGTATTAAAATGGATTGTTGTTTTGCCTTGGGCTATGTTAGCATGTTTGATTGTACATTTGATTAGCAAATTTCTAACTTTTGCAGAACATAATTGGTGGAATGATGGTAATAATGAATCTTTAAGCTATTTGTTCACATTGTATGTTCAGGAACCTATTATTGGAGGGTTCGCATCAATGGCAACATTCGTTATTGCAGGATCTAGTATTGCTCCAAAATACAATAGAGCGGTTGGATTAGTCCTAATGATATTGGCACTATGTATTGCTTCAGTATCTATCTTTATTGCGAATGTAATCCAACATGCCTATATTTCAAACGTTGGGCTAATTGCAAGTGTAGCCGGAACGATAATGGGGTATATTTACATAGTAAAAAATGATAGAGCAAAATGAAAAAACTTGAAGCGAAGGAATTCGCACCCCATGAACTGTTAGAATAGCAGGATGAAAACTAAATTAAAATAATATTTGCCCCGGCAATATCACCTATAATAATGAGAGCAATTCAAACACTTCTAGCGGAAACAGCCCTTTGGATGGCAGCCGAGCAATCATCGAACCTACTCCGGAAGTGGGCACAGGAAAAACCGAACGACCTGTTAGCACTGATCGAGGACAAAGTAATGAATGCAACACGTTGGAAGGAAGTAGCAATGTTCAACGGAGCGGACGAAGCGGGAGCACAGGAACTAATGATAGAAATGATGGCACCATTCAGCCCGGCAACGGAACCAAACCAAATACCGATAACAGAACAGGAAATGGAAGCGATACAAAACAAACTCCTGTCACTGATAAAGAAGTAAACAAGTTCCAAAACAACAACGCAACAAATCTGATAAAAAACATTGATACAAAGCAATGAGTATTACAAGGAAATCGTAAAAGATTACCTAAGCAGTCATCACCCTCACTTTTTGTCGGAGTTGATTCAGGATGGGACACTGGAGGAAGTCTTGAATCACAGAGCGGAAAGATACCTTCGACAGATGGAAATGAGCAGCAACCCACAGGACGAAAAGGAAATGTATTACCAGGAGATGTTGACGTTCTAATTAATTCACATAACAAAATATGAAAACGATTTATTGTACAGAGGAGTATCCGGACAACCTTATAGTGGAGTTAGAGGGCAATTATAACAAAACGGTAACGGAACACCTTTTCAAGAAGGAGCTACAAAGATTAATCGATCAAGCAGTACAAGCGGGGGACAACCCAGTACATCAAGCAATCGACCAATTGAGAATGGCAGATTATCCGACAAGTCCACAAGACTTAGTTTGTTCAATGATGGGAGAGGATTGCATTTATAATTTAATGAAGGAAGTTGAAGGGCTTTTGTTAGTGAAGGCACCGGAAGAAATAATAGAAGAATATCAAAGGAGAACATTGGAAAGTTTCTTAGTTGAAGTAATGCCGGATCAGAATCATTAATCGAACTCGACATGATGTCGAACCCTAAACAATACGAAGTAGAATTTCTTTCTGTATTTTTAAGCAATCAAATAAGAGTAATATGATTTTATTTGCAGGAAGTCATTTAGAGTAAAATTTAAATGGTTTTTTTGATCTTAAAAAGTGGATAATATCTTTAATAATAGAATTATCGACAGTACTTCTGACAGTACTACAAAATAAAAATCCGCTATAAATCTAATTTATAGCGGATTAATTATTTTAAACGTGATCCGGAAGGGATTCGAACCCTTGACCTTCGCCTTAGAAGGGCGTTGCTCTATCCAGCTGAGCTACCAGACCAGGGATTTTAAGAATAATTCAATTTGTTGTCTTACCCGATGAATTGTACGAC